>ERZ1673698.543-NODE-543-length-56854-cov-38.893150_pt1 | contig 56854 bp, 40 predicted proteins | sample MGYA00580228_ERZ1673698 | MGnify/ENA primary metagenome ERZ1673698 (study PRJEB41218, sample SAMN15661768) | gut metagenome | host: Homo sapiens | place: Canada: London | collected 2015-08-20/2019-03-30 | study: EMG produced TPA metagenomics assembly of... | reverse complement strand
AGCGCAACCTTGCCAAGGTTGAGGTCGCGGGTCCGAGTCCCGTTTTCCGCTCTCGGTAAATGGTTGATAATCAGTCAGTTATCAACCATTTTTCTTTTTTCGGAAAATGCGGAAGCCGGGCGGAATGTTTGCCATAGCAAGCTGAACGGCGGATAAAACAAACCGGGCATTGGAGTTATAAACTGCTCCGATGCCCGGTTATTTATTAAAACCCAAACTATTTCTTGGATGCGGTCGTTTTGCGAGGCAGTCTTTTAACAGCCTGCTCTAATTGTTCGACGGCTTTGTTGTCGGCGTTACTCCGCTTGACTTTGAACAATTCGTATTCGTGTTCTGCTTTGGCTTTTGCGATTTCATGCGAAATATGGCCGGCATGCGTCAGAATTTCACGGTCGTTCAGGGCCAGAAATCCATGCAGTTTGGCGATCCAGTCTTTCATATACATCGGAATACGCTTCATGGCCTGTCCTTCGGCGAAAACAAGATATTGTTCTACCAAATTATTGAGTGCAAGCAACTCTTCTTCCGTCAAATAATTCTTCGCAATCGCCACATCTTGTTTCCGGACTTTAACGCCGCGCCAAGAGGTCAGCCCCATATTGGGTTTGTTGCTGTCGCAGCGTTCCGAAATTATCTCCGCCGCCGTTTTCCCCGTTACGGCCCAGTGCATTTTATTCTGCACGGTTTTGAAAAACTCAATGCTCATATCCGCTGCGGGGTCATAGTCCGCACTCGTTGCATATATTTCGATAACTTTCTGATAAAACCGCTTTTCGGAGGTGCGAATATCCTGAATGCGGCGTAACAGTTCGTCGAAATAGTCGAACGGGAGGTCCGGATTTTTCAGTCGTTCATCGTCCAACACGAAACCTTTGACAATGTATTCGCGAATATGCTGCGTTGCCCATTGGCGAAACCGGGTGGCCACATGCGACTGAATGCGGTAGCCTACCGAGATAATCGCGTCGAGGTTATAATAATTGACTTGCCGCTGAACGGTGCGCGTGCCTTCCCGCTGAACTTGTAAGAAATCCTTACAAGTTCGATCTTCCTGTAACTCACCCTCTTGATAAATATTTTTCAAATGCAGGGTGATGTTTTGCGGAGTCGTTTGAAACAATTCGGCCAGCATGCGCTGCGTTAGCCACACTGTTTCATCCTGCAGGCGCACGTCGATCTTGGTTTGTCCGTCCTCGGTCTGATAAATCAGTATTTGCGAGTTATTGTTGTCCATTATTTTGTCGGTCGGTTACTGCAAGCGTTGTTATAGTAGTCGATCTGCGCGGTGCAGACCCGTTCCACGATGTCGCGCAGGTGTTCGACTTTCGGCAGCAACGCGTCGATGTCCTCCTTGGTAATTTCGAAATCGGGATTATAGCGGGATTCGACATAAGCCCTTTGCAAAAGGTCGAAAAGCCGTTCTTCTTCCGGCGTGTCCCGTGGAAACGCTTTGAATATTTCGGTCGTGAACCGCTTGCAACGATTCATCAATTCAGTAAGTCTGTGTTCTTTGGGACTATATAAAGTAAATACTAATTCTATTATGCGCAAAAGATTTTCTGTGGCTTGGTGCAAGTTAAATGAAGCCATTTTATAATTCTTTCTATTATAAGAATCAATATTTAAAAGAATGAACTCAATCGCTTTCGGTTTGAAATTGTCATCATAATATTTCTGCGCTCGCTCCTGAATCTCGTCAAAATTCAACTTGCGGCGGCGGGCCAACTTGTATTCTCCCGAATCATACAGAATAATTCCCTGCCGTTTTATCTCCGTTTCGAAATAGTGGGCTTTTGAGAGCGCATAGTTGAAGTCCGCTATTCCATAATTGATAAATTGGGGCTTCGTATGGAACGGCCTGTTTTTGTGCTGAAAAAAAGCGTCGGCAATTTTGTCATACAGCGAATACTCAATCGCCCCGATTGGCTTGCGCGTCAGGATCAGTATGTCGTAATCGCTCATAAAGTAGGTCGGCACGCCGAACTCGATGCGCTGGTCGTAATCGACATAGGTATTCCGGGCGTAACTGCCGTAAAGAATAACCATTCCGACGTTCTTCACATGCTCGCGGACGAGACCGACAAGCTGTTTCAGGTCGGCTTGTTTCTTTTCGGGTAAGAAGTTGACGCTCTTTTTCATAACTACAAAATTATGAAAAAAGTTGGTAAACCGCTTTGCCCTGTCCATATTTTCGCTATATTTGCTTAACATTCCAGCAAATAGTCTGCAAAAGTTTCCCAAAAGGGGTGGCACGAAGCCACTTAAAAGAAATCAAAACCGACTATTATGCGGAATTATCATAACTCGGCATAGCCGACGGACATAATAAAGAGCAGCAACTCTTTATACCGACCCAGAAAAATTAGGAACTTTTTAGGAACAGGTATAAATGTTGCCAGCCCTTGTTTTGTTCCGTCCTTACGGACGGGACTTGCAAGGGCGCGGTGCATTTCTGTTTCGGGGTTTCCTAATACCTTCTGGTCGGAATGTTATCGCGTCCCTTGCTTTTTTTATGCCTATCCGGGACGCGGATTCATACCAACGAAAACCGAAGAAAATGTCCCGCCGCATCCGATTCCGGAATTACCCGAAGGCCCAAAATCCCCATTATATTTTACTGCTCTGGCACAATACGGGCCGGACGTTCCTGCCGCAAGGTTCTGCGCGGCAGGACGTCCGTTTTTGGGCCGGGGAGCGGGGGAACGCCCTCACGCCGCACGATCCGGCGCGGCGGGCGTCATAGGCTCACTGAGCGACACGTACAATCCCGCATTCCGGATGCAGCCGGCAGGCATTGCGCCGGAAGCGGTCCCTGAAATCTGGCAGCCGGGGCGGTCTCCGCATTGAATTCTTCCTAAAGTGAAGTTGCGTCACTTGTTCGGTCGGAGCCGCCCCTTTTTTCAAACCGGTGTTCCGGGTCTAAAACGGCACACGCATTGATGAACAACGCAAAAATTCCACGATGAACCGGAACGACCCCGATTTCGAGAAAGCCCTGCGGGCCATCGACCGCTTTTACGCGACACAGGTCAATATCTGCATTGCGGCGTTGAATAGAATGCAGTCGGCGGAGCTGGCCGACAAAAACATCATCCTCCGGGCGATCATGTGCGACATGCCCGACTGCGGCATCTGCGCCGATCCCGCGGCCGAAGACTACGGCGTCGATTTTTGGGTCGACCGGGCGGAGTATGTGAACGACACGTCGTTCAATCTCTACGTTACGCAGGCCGAGGAAAAGGTGCTCTGGAACGTCGGGGAGAAAGGCCGGAAACCGGGGCGTCTGGCGGTTCCGCAGCAGCGGATCACGGTGCGGGCCGACGGGATAAGCAGGTCCCCGTATATTCCGCTGATCTATCTGACGGTGCTTAGCTCCAAACTGACGGCGATGGCGCTGGCGGACGTGCTGCCGGCAGTGGACCTGTCGGGCTATTGCGACGAGCGGGTGATGGCGTCCTTGGGGGAGCGCATAGCAGGGGTATTGGACAGGATGACTGAAATGCAGGACGGGGAGGAGGGCGGAAATCCGGTAAGCTGAAACGCTGCGGACCGAAAAAACGGGGCGGACCCGAAAGCCCGCCCCGCCGCTGAAAAAGTTGGCGTCACCCCTGTTCTACAGGTTCTTTTTTCAACTCCCCCGTTTTTTCCGGCCGGACGGGGCGTTTCATCCGCTCAAGTTCGCGCTCCAGCAGTTTGTCCACCAGCTTGCGTTTGGCTTGCCGGGCCTCGAACGGCGTGGGCGGAATGTCCGAAACGTCCATCTTCAGATAATCCAGATAACTCTGATAGGAAATGCCGAAGGTGTAACGTCCGAGCCGTTCCCAAACCCGTTTGTGGCATTTCGCCTTGTATTCGGGTTCATAATACATTTTGTCAAATTCCTGAACCGCCTTGACTCTCAGGCGCATGTAGAAGTTGTTGTAACTCATAAAATAAAAAATTTTAGTTTTTTGAGCGATATTGCTCACTAAAATTTACGCAATTAATTGCGGTTCAGGTTAAAAGAGAAGTCCCTCAATTCCTCTCGCGTGGAGAGCCTGCAAAATAGGTATTCGGCGGGCAGGAAGGTCCAATAATTATACTTTCTCAGATCCGCCGAGGAGGTTTCCAGACAGATGCGGTCCTCGGCGTCCCGGTTGCCGACGATTCCCCATAGCGACGTTCGGCTGTCGCAGCCGGGATCTGTCGCATGGAACAAATAGACGTCGCCGATGCGGAATTTGCAGGTTTTTATGGTCATATCAGGTTCGTTAGGGTTTTACGGCGGCAAAGGTGAAAATCCTGAAGCGAACCTCCAACTTGCGTGGTAACCGTTACGACATTAATCTGTTCGGGAGGGGGCAAATGAAAACTCCGGATGCGAATGCGCATCCGGAGTTTCCACTGTTTTTCGGTTCTTCGTTTCCGCTTCCCGTCATTCGGCTTTCAGCTCGACGACGACGCTGCGGGCGCGGTCCGTCGAGAAGAGTTTCAAACCGGCCTTCATCAGGTAATCTCCGCTTACGACGCGGTCGTTGTGCTCGATACGCGGATTCTGCCCCGGCATGAGGTTTATTTCGCGGATGCGGTAGCGCAGATCGGGGTCCAGTCCGGTCAGCCGTACGGCGGGCAGCTGCTCCCCGTAGCGCGGATTGAGGTCGTAGGCGAAGACTACGGAGCCGGTCCGGTCCGCCGAGACGGTCTGCATGGCCGCATGCTGTCCTTCGTAGGGCGAAACGAGCCGGTAGAAGTCTCCGTCGAGGATGGTGTGTTTCAGCCGGTTGTAATTCCGGAGCGCCTGCCGGCAGAATTGCAGTTCGTCGTCCGGATTGCAGGCCGTCAATGCGGATGAAGCGGAGAGGGCGAAAAGCGTCATGCTGAGAATGAATATGCGTTTCATGGCGTTGCGGCTTTTAATTTTCCGGTTCGGTTCCGGGCGATGACCGATCCGATGCCTGCGGCGGAAAAGAGCAGTGCGCCCAGCAGCGAGCTGCGCGTGCCGAACCCGGCGATGAACAGCCCGCAAAGAGCCGTGCCGACGGTCGTGCCCAGATTGGCCGAGGTCAGGAACAGCCCGTTGGCGAAATCGGGCGCTTCGGGCGCGGCGTCGGAGATCATGTATTGTCCGGTGTTGCTGGCCATGCCTGCCAGAATGCCGAGTGCGAGAATTATCGCTGCCGCAGCGACGGCGTAGGCTCCGGCGGCGAACAGCAGGAGGTAGGCCGCAGACAGCAGGACCGGCAGGACGATCATGCAGCCGCGTGCATTGCGGGCGAGCAGCCGCCCTGCAAGGAGGTTGCCGGCGATATTCGCGCCGCCGTAGACCAGCAGCAGCGCGCTGGCCGTATCGGAGGAGACTTCCGTGACTCTGTTCAGGAAATCGGACATATAGCTGAAAAATCCGAACATCGCGCCGTTTATCAGCGTAAAGGCGATGAGCGAACGCCGCATCACGGCTTTTTTCAGCACGCCCAGCTGCGCCCCGTAAGAGATGCGCCGGGCGACGGGCAGCCGCGGTACGCAGAGAAGCGTCGCCGCGAGCGTCGCGGCATTCACCGCGGCGAAGAACGCCATCGCCGCCGAAAAGGAGGCGTGCCCGGCGATAAGGCTGGTGACGGGAACCCCCAACACCATGCCCGCCGAGACGCCGATGAAGACTTTCGAGACGGCTTTCGGGGCCTCCTCGCTGCGCACCGACGCCGCGGCCGTCGAAAAGGCCATCGACACATACGCCGGGTGCAGGAAGGCGGGCAGGGCGCGCGCCGCGAGCAGCACCGCGAAACTGTCGGTCAGCGCGGAGACGATGTTGCCCGCCGTAAACAACCCCAGCGCCAGCAGCATGACCGTCCGGCGGTCGGTGCCCGAAAACAACAGCGGCATCACCGGGGCCGAGACGGCGACGACAAGCGCGAAGACGCCCACCGTCCATCCCGCCTGCGGAACCGTCACCCCGAAAGTTTCGGCGATCTGCGGGATAATCCCGACGATGCCCATTTCGGTGTTGATGATGCCGAAGACGCCGAAGGTCAGGATTGCAACCAGTCTTCCCGGACTGTATGCGAGCCGTTTTTTCATGGTCGTTCCGTCTTATTTCAGACTGTTTGCGAAGAACTCCTCCAGCTTGTCGAACGGGATCAGCCCCGTGCGGTCGTAGAGATCGACGTGCCCCGCGCCCGGTACGGCATACAACTCTTTCGGCTCGGCGGCCCGCCTGAAGGCGTCCTCGCTGAATTCGCGCGAATGGGCGTTTTCCCCGACGATGAAGAGCAGCGGACGCGGCGAGATGGTCTCGATGTCGTTGAAGGGGTAGAAGTTCATGAACTTCACGTTGCTTGCGAGTGTGGGGTGCGTGGTCGTCCGGTGCGTCGCCCCTTCGGGCGTGAACTCTCCGCGCGGCGTGCGGTAGAAGGCGTAGAATTCCCGCTCGACCGGGGTGGAGTTTTCCGTCAGCTCGTCTGCCGTGCCGCCGGTGTATGCGGTTTCCCCGCCCGTAAACTCCGCGTAGCGCTGTTCCGCCGCTTCGGCCAGTATCCGCTTCCGCTGCTCAAGTGTCAGGGCGTTTTTCAGTCCGCTGCGGCTGGCTGCGCCCATGTCGTACATGCTCACCGTGGCGACGGCTTTCAGCCGGGGATCGATCTTCGCCGCGCTTACGGCGAAACTTCCGCTGCCGCAGATTCCGATTGCGCCGATGCCGCTGCGCTCGACGAACTCCCGCGTTCCGAGGAAATCCGCCGCCGCGCTGAAATCCTCGGCGTATATCTCCGGGGAGACCGTGTTGCGCGGCTCTCCCTCGCTGTCGCCCCAGAATGACAGGTCGATGGCGAGCGTGACGAATCCGCGTTCGGCCATTTTGATCGCATAGAGGTTCGCAGCCTGCTCCTTGACGGCTCCCATCGGGTGGCCGACGATGATTGCGGGACGTTTTTCGCCCGGTTTCATCTCCTTGGGCCGGAAGAGGTTGGCGCCGACCTTCATTTTGTACTGGTTCGGGAAGGATACCTTCTCTGCGGTTACCGCATCGCTTCGGTAGAAATTGTCCGCATCCGTTTGTGCGGAGGAGATGTTGTGCGTCATAATAAGTGTTGTCGTTAAAATTAGAATCCGTTTCATATTTTTTTATCGGTGATTTCCACGTTGCAAAATTACTTGCCGAAACGCTTCGGGCCGGTATCCGGATTACGGATGAAATTACCCGGATTACGGTTTTTGGAGCTGAAGTGAATCTGCTGTCTGACAGCCGGCTACCCCGATTACGGATAAAGTTACCCCGATTACTGTTTCGCACCGACGCCCGCACCGCGTACGGGAAAAAGCGCTATCTTTGCGTATGGAAAAACCGAGCTGTATGGACGAAATTCTGAAGATCGATACGATCGACCGCTACAACAAACTCTTCGGATTCGAGACCCGCCACCCGCTGGTGGGCGTGGTCCGGTTCGACACGGCCGAAAGTCAGGGAAACTACCGGATGACGATGGGATTCTATTCGGTTTTCCTCAAGGAGACGCGGGGCTGCCGAATCAACTACGGGAAGACGGGGTATGATTTCGACGACCAGACCGTGGTCAGCATCGCTCCGGGACAGACCGTCGGCTATACCGATATCGAAGGTATTCCCACGAAGTCCGTCGGACTGCTGTTTCATCCCGATTTCATCCGCGGCACGTCGCTCGGACGGAAAATCAGGAAATACACCTTCTTCTCTTACGAAGCCAACGAAGCACTGCACCTGTCGGAAGAGGAGCGGACGATCGTGCTCGACTGCCTGAAAAAGATCGAAATGGAGCTGCGGCACGCCATCGACAAGCATTCGAAGGGGCTTATCGCCACCAATATCGAGCTGCTGCTGGACTATTGCATGCGTTTTTACGAACGCCAGTTCGTGACGCGCGAAGACCTGAACCTCGATGCGCTGGCCCGTTTCGAACGACTGCTGGACGATTACCTCTCGGAGGGCGTCGCCGCGAGGGAGGGACTGCCGTCGGTGCGCTATTTCGCCGACAAGATATGCCTTTCGCCCAACTATTTCGGCGATCTGGTCAAAAAGGAGACCGGAAAATCGGCGCAGGAGTATATCCAGCTGAAGATGATCGACGCGGCGAAAGAGAGCCTGCTCGACCCGGACAAGACGATCGGGCAGGTGGCCGGCGAACTGGGATTCCAGTATCCGCAGCATTTCGTCCGGTTCTTCAGACGACATGCCGGCTGCACGCCGAATCAGTACCGGACGCGGGGATAAGGGGCGGCATGCCCGGCCGGCGGCTACCTGCCGATCCGGTAGGCCGAAGGCGTCATGCCCGTATGGCTCTTGAAGTATTTGCCGAAGAACGACTGGTTGGAGAAATTCAGGTAATAGGCGATCTCCTGAATGCTCATCGTGGAGTATTTCAGCAGGTTCTTGGCTTCGAGCACGACGTAGTCGTCGATCCATTCGACGGCCGTCCGGCCGCTGGTCTTGCGGATGAGCGTCGTCAGGTATTTGGGCGTCAGGTTCAGCTGTCCGGCGTAGAAGCCCACCGATCGCTCCTGCGTGTAGTGTTTGCCCAGAATATTCATGAACTGGCTGAAATACTCGTCGTTGCGGCTGCGCGCCGAGACCTGCCGCTCTCCGCTCGTTTCGATGTGACGTCCGATGACGCGGCATACTTTGTAGGCCAGCGTCCGGATGATCGAACGTATGACCTCGGCGGAATAGACGTCCGCCGGCATCTCCGTACCCTCGGCGCCGAGTTCCTCGAACGACCGGGTGATTCCCGTCCACTCCTTTTCGTCGAGTTTGAGACAGGGCTGCTTCTCCACGTGCAGGAACAGCTGCGAGAGCAGTCTGATGTCTATGTTGATGCGCCTGATGAACTCCTCTTCGCAGATCACGGCGTGCAGCGCGATCTCCTCGGTCGATTCGGCTTGGATGATTGACCCCGGCAGGTGTACGAAGATCGAATTCTCCGTGAGCGTATGCCGCGTCAGGTTCGAGGTGAAGGTTCCCGAACCTTTGGAACAGAACAGGATGACGAAGGCGTCGATGCGCGTCGGATAGCGGAACAGGTCGATGTCGATTTCGTCCTGCACGTTGACGCGCGACGCGATCAGACAGCCGTCGTAGCAGATGTCTCCGGGACGGCGGCCGCAGACGTCGATCAGCGTGGCGAGCGAAAAGCTCTGGATATCCTTTTCGTTCATTTTGTCGTGGATTTTTCGTACAAATATAACAATTTGCCGGTCGATATTCGCCGAAAGGTTCAAAATCGAACGAATCGACGAGTTTAGCCGACACAGCGGCCTTTTCTGCCGCTTTGCAAAAGGGGAACTTTGCATCGAAAAACTGTAAACCAATGAAACGAACGATTTTCTGGGCCTTGCTGCTCATTGCGGCGGGCTGTTCTTCTCCGAAAAACACCCGGACGGCCGATCCGCTGCGGGTGACGACGATCGTCGCCGCGCCGTCGGCCGGCTTCGGCGCGGCCGTGTACGTAGGTTCGGTCGAGGAGGAGACTTCGGCATCCCTGAGTTTTCCCGTCGCCGGGACCGTCGCCCGCACGCTGGCCGACGAAGGACAGCGCGTGCGGAAAGGGCAGCTGCTGGCCGAACTCGATTCTACTTCGGCCCGGCAGACCTTCGACGCCGCGCGGGCGTCGCTGGAGCAGGCCGAAGACGCCTGCGGGCGTCTCCGCCAGCTGTACGAGGCCCAAAGTCTGCCCGAAATCAAATGGGTCGAAGCGCAGACCCGGCTCCGTCAGGCTGAGTCGCTTTTCGAAATCGCCAAGAAGAACCTGAGCGACTGCGCGCTGTGCGCTCCGTTCGACGGTGTGGTCGGCGAGCGGCGGGCTTCGGCCGGCGAGACGGTGCTGCCGGGCGTTCCGGTGATGAACCTGCTGCAAATAGGGACTGTTAAGGTCCGTTTCTCGGTTCCCGAACAGGAGATCGCCGCGATCGGCGCCGACAGCCGCATGCGGATAACCGTTCCTGCGCTCGGCGACCGCACGTTTCAGGCCGGGAAGATCGAAAAGGGCGCCGTGGCCAATCCTGCGGCGCACACCTACGACGTGCGGGCCGCGCTGGCCAACGCCGGGGGCGAGCTGCTGCCGGGCATGGTCTGCCGCGTGGAGGTTTCGCCTGCGGGTGCTGCCGAGCAGATTGCGCTTCCGGTGCGCGCCGTACAGCAGGCGGGCGACGGAAGCCGTTTCGTATGGACCGTGCGCGGCGACTCGGCCGTGCGTACGGCCGTGACGACGGGCCGTCTGGTGAACAACGCTGTCGTGCTGGAGGACGGCGTCCGGAGCGGCGACCGGATCGTGGTGGACGGCATGCAGAAGATTGGTGAAGGCAGTAAAGTCGTGTGGTGATGGGACGCTCTGCCAATATCATATCGTGGTCGATGCGCAACTTCCGCATCACCTTCCTGCTCGTGGGCTGCCTGTTCGTTTTCGGCATCTACGGACTGGTTCACATCCCCAAGCAGGAGTTTCCCGAATATACGATCCGTCAGGGCGTCGTGGTGGGCGTCTATCCGGGCGCCACGAGCGAAGAGGTCGAAGAACAGCTGGCCAAGCCGCTCGAACAGTTCCTGATGACCTACAAGGAGGTGAAGCGTTCGAAGACCACCTCCACCTCGCAGAACGGCATGTGTTACGTGATGGTCGAGCTGAACGACGACGTGAACGACAAGGACGAAGTGTGGTCGAAGATCAAGCACGGCCTTGCGGCGTTCAAGATGCAGCTTCCCGCGGGCGTCGCGGCGCTCGTGACGAACGACGACTTCGGCGACACCTCGGCCCTGCTGATCACCCTCGAATCGGACACGCGGTCGTACCGCGAACTGAAAGGGTACATGGACGACCTGAGCGACCGTCTGCGCCGCATCGAGTCGGTCTCGAACCTGCGGCCTTACGGCGTTCAGCAGGAGCAGATCTCGGTATATGCCGATCACGACCGGCTGGCGGCCTACGGCATCGGCGAGAAGGTGCTCTCCGCGGCGCTGGCTTCGCAGGGGCTGACCCCGGCGGGCGGCTCGGTGAGCAACGGCGAGACCGAAACGCCGATCCATATCGCGCCGTCGCTGGCCGGGGAGCGCGAGGTCGCGGAGCAGATCGTCTGGAGCGACCCCGAAGGCCACGTCCTGCGTGTGAAAGATGTGGCGCGCGTCGTGCGCGAATACGACGATCCGGACAGCTATATCCGCAACAACGGCCACCGCTGCGTGCTCCTCTCGATGGAGATGCGCGGGGGATACAATATCGTGGAGTACGGCCGCGAAGTGGACGAGGTGCTGCATGCTTTCATGGAGGAGGAGCTTCCGTCCGACGTCGCGGTGCAGCGCATCGCCGATCAGGCCAAGGTCGTCGGCGACTCCGTGCACTCGTTCCTGCGCGACCTGTTCGTGGCCATGGCCATCATCATTCTGGTCATGATGCTGCTCTTCCCGCTGCGGTCGGCCGTCGTGGCGGCCGTCACGATTCCGCTCTCCACCTTCATCTCGGTGGGCGTCATGTATTTGTGCGGCATTCCGCTCAATACGGTGACCCTTGCGGCGCTGGTCGTCGTGCTGGGTATGATCGTCGATAATTCGATCGTGGTGATCGACGGCTACCTCGACTACATCGGGCGCGGCCACTCGCGCTGGTATGCGGCCGTCGAGAGCGCAAGGGAGTTTTTCCCGTCGCTGCTGCTGGCGACGATCTGCATCTGCATGATTTTCTACCCGATTCTGTTCACCATGACGGGCATGATGCGCGACTTCCTGACCTATTTCCCGTGGACGATCACCATCAACCTGATGGTTTCGCTGCTGCTGGCCGTGCTGGTGATTCCGTTCCTCGAAATCGTGATCATTCCGGCGGTTCAGCCTCGCAAGGAGGGGCGTAAGAGCGTTACCGACCGTGTCCACGACGTTTACCGGCGGGTGCTGGCGTGGACCTTCCGCCACGGGTGGCTGACGATTTCGCTGGGCCTTGCCTCGGTGGCCGTTTCGCTGGTGCTGGCTACGCAGCTGAAACTCCGCATGGTGCCCTTCGCCGACCGCGACCAGTTCGCCGTGGAGATCTACCTGCGGCCCGACACCCCGCTGGAACGGACCGGAGCCGTCGCCGATTCGGTTTACCGGATGCTGCGGGCCGACGGGCGGGTGAAGTCCGTCACTTCGTTCGTGGGCTGTTCGTCGCCGCGTTTCCAGATGAGCTACGCTCCGCAGATCGCGGGTAAGAACTATGCCCAGTTCATCGTCAATACCACCTCGATCGACGATACCGAGGATATCCTCGACCGATATGCCGACGCATGGGCCGACCGTTTCCCCGAAGCCTACGTCAAATTCAAACAGCTCGACTACCAGAACGTGCCGTCGCTCGAATTCCGCTTCTACGGCAGCGACATCGACTCGCTGCGCGCCGCGGGCGACCGGCTGATGGACCGCATGCGGCGGATGCCCGAACTGATGTGGGTGCACTCCGATTATGAGGATCCCCGTGCGGTCGTCGATGTGCGGCTCGACCCCGTCACTGCGCCGCAGCTGGGCGTCACCCGGACGCTGGCGGCCGTCAATCTGGCCCTCGCCGCCGGAGACGTGCCCGTAGGGGCCGTCTGGGAGGGCGATTACAAACTGCCCGTCGTTCTCAAAAACGACGTGCGCCGGGGCGAACGCTCGCTTTCCGACGTCGGGGACACCTATGTCTCTTCGCCCGTGCCCGGCGTCAGCGTACCCCTGCGGCAGATCGCCGACGTCGGGCCGGCGTGGAGCGAGAGCAAAATCGTGCACCGCAACGGCATGCGCTGCCTGACGGTCACCGCCGACCTCAAACGCGGCGCCAACGCCATGCGTGTCAATTCGCGCATAAGCGAGCTGATCGACAAGGAGCTGACGCTTCCGGCCGGCATTGCGACCGAGCTGGGCGGAGCCTACGAATTCGACTGGGAGACGATTCCCCCGATCGCGTCGGGACTGACCATTTCGCTGGTCATCATCTTCTTCTTCATTCTGGTCAATTTCCGCAAGTTCGGCATTACGCTGGTGGTCATGGCTTCGATGTCGCTCTGTCTGTTCGGGGCGGTGGTGGGGCTGCGGATCGCCGACTTCACCATCGGACTGACCTCGGTGCTGGGCTTCATCACCCTGCTGGGCATGATCGTCCGCAACGTGATTCTGATGTACCAGCATGCCGAAGACAAACGCAAGGTATGCCACTGGTCGGGGTGTCTGGCGGCCTACGACGCCGGCAAGCGGCGGATGGTGCCGATCTTCCTCACCACCGCCACCACTGCCGTGGGCGTCGTGCCGATGATGCTGGGCGGAAGCACCTTCTGGGCGCCCGTGGGCATTACGATCTTTGCCGGAGGCATCGGTTCGCTGATCCTCGTCGTTACGATACTTCCGGTGCTCTATTCCAAAATCTACAAGTGATGAAAAAAGCCGTAGTATTTCTGTTCTTGTGCGTTGCGGCGGCTCCTGCCGCGGCTCAGACGCTTTCGCTCGAAGAGTGCCGCGCCGCCGCCGTCGAACACAACCGCACGCTCCGCAACAGCAGGCTGGACCTCGACGCCGCGTCGCAGACGCACCGCGAAGCGTTCACCAATTACTTTCCGCAGATTTCCGCGTCGGGCGGCCTCTTTCAGGCGCAGCACGGACTGGTGCAGGCCGATTTCGCCGTTCCGCAGATGGGGACGCTGCCTGTTTCGATGGTCAAGCGCGGCATCGTCGGCTCCGTCACGGCCGTTCAGCCCCTGTTCGCCGGACTGAAGATCGTCACCGGCAACAAGCTCGCCCGGCTGGGCGAGGAGGTCGGACGGTTGCAGCTGCAGCAGACCGAAGCCGAGGTGCGCGAGCGGACCGATGCCTGTTTCTGGCAGGTCGTGTCGCTCCGCGACAACCTTTCGACCCTCGATGCCGTGGAGCGGCAGCTGGCCGAGATACGCCGTCAGGTCGAACTCTCGGTGAAGGCCGGGCTGGTGACTAACAACGACCTGCTGCGCGTGGAGCTGCGGCAGCAGGAGATCGCGTCGAACCGCCTGAAGGTCGAAAACGGACTGAAGGTGTCGAAAATGCTGCTGGCCCAGCATATCGGCGTCGATTGGCGCGGATTCGACGTGGCGAATGCCGCGTTCGGCGAACCGGAGGCTCCCGCCGCCTACTATGTTCCGGTCGAGGAGGCGCTCGACCGCAGGGCCGAATACCTGCTTGCGGAGAAGAACGTCGAAGCCCGGAAGTATGAGAAACGCATGGAGCGCGGCAAACGCCTGCCGACGGTAGGCATAGGCGCGGGGTATCTCTACTACAATGTGACGGACAAGAGCGTGGACGACGGAATGGTCTTCGCGCAGGTTTCGGTGCCTGTTTCGGAGTGGTGGGGCGGCGCCCATGCGCTGAAAAAGGCCCGTATCAGGGAGCAGCAGGCCGAAAACGACCGACTGCAGGCGCGGGAGATGCTTGCCGTGGAGATCGAACGGACGTGGAGCGAAGTGCAGGAGTCCTATGCGCAGATCCTGCTCATGCGGCGTTCGGTGGAGTCCTCGGCCGAGAATCTGCGTCAGAACCGGAACTTTTACAAGGCGGGAACCGCGCCGCTCACCGACCTGCTCGACGCCGAGACGCTTTACACGCAGAGCCGCAACAACCTCACTTCGGCCTGCGCCTCCTACCGTACGGCGCTTGCCAAGTATATGCGCGTGACGGGACGGTAATCTGCATTCCGGCGGCCGGTTTCCGGCATCCGTGACGCCCGGTGTATGGGGTTGTGCGGCCTTGCGCCGCGCGACCCTTTTTTCATGGCGTACGGAGTGCAGTCCGGATGCGGAAAGGCGGCGACGACCGGCGCGGGGAGCTTTCCGGCTGTTGCGGTTCCATGAATAAATCGCTAAAAACCCGTACGGCGGATGAATTCGGAGGATTGGGGTAAATGCTTTGTCCTGAGCGTTTTATCGGTCGTGTCTCGCGGGCGGTTTTTGCGGCGGCGGTTTCTCCGCGGCCGGGAGAGGGCTTGCTTTTAAATATAATTTTCTATTTTTGCGATCGTGGAAATATATCCCGACCGCTGTCTCGCATCCGGAAAATCCGAATAAAATCGATGAATATTTCAGGGGATAAGAATCTTTCCGCGAAAATCAAAAACAGGCGATGAGCGATTTAGACAAACAATTGATGAATGCAGACTCTTTCGACGAGCTGTATCTGGCGTATTATCCGGCCATGCTGTCGTATGCCCGGATGTTTCTCCGGGATCAGTGGGCCGAAGACGTGGTGCAGGACGTGTTTTTCAATATCTGGAAAAACCGCCACCGGATTTCCACGGACGATCCGTTGTACAAGTACCTGCTGAAGGCTGTCTACAACCGGGCGATCAACTACATCTGGAAGCACAAGCGCGACACGGAGTACCGCTCGTGGTACGGTTCGCAGATCGACCGGATGGTGTTCGATTATTACGATCCGGACAAGAATCCGATCCTTGCCAAAATCTATGACAACGACATGCGGCAGCAGCTGCGGCAGGCGGTGGACGAGCTGCCCGACAAGCGGCGGGAGATTTTCCGCATGCGCTTTTTCGAGAACATGTCGAACAAGGAGATCGGCGAGCGGCTGGGGCTGACGGTCAGCACGGTCGAGAATCATATGTATCTGGCGCTGAAGAATCTGCGCGACAAACTGCTCTGACTTCCGGTCGGGCGTAAGCCGGATCGGGTCTTTTTCTGCAAAATTTTTTCGCATTCGGATTAGGGGGTGGGTTGCCCAGCTTTGTATTATTGGTAGAGAGCAAGATGCTGACTGCCGTTATACGGAGCGACCAAGGCCGGAGCGCATGTATAACCGAAGTCTAATCTTAAACCAATATTATTTTGAAAAACGAACTTATTTATAAGTATTTGGAGGGAAACGCGACTCCGGCCGAAGAACAGGACGTTCTGAGCTGGATTTCCGAGTCCGAAGCCAACAAAGCCGAGTTTTGCGAAATCCGGGCTTTGTGGAGCGTGCGCGACCGGAATTCCGTCGAGAACGATCCGCAGCGGATACTCAAATCGCTCAAGGCGCTGCACGCCCGCATCGACGCGGATGCGTCGCCGCACCGCTCCAAGCGTGCGCGGATCATACGCTGGGCGGGCTGGAGCGCCGCCGCCATGCTGGGCGTGGCGCTCGTCGTGGGCGGCTACCTCGTCGGCCACGACATGCACAAGGCGGCCATGGAATCGTACTATACGTTCACCAATACCGGCCGCAAACCCGAATCCCTCCGGCTGCTGGACGGAACGCAGGTCTGGCTGGCGCAGGGATCGACCCTGAGCTACGGCAAGACGTTCAGTCCGCACGACCGCACGGTGAAACTCGACGGAGAGGCCTTTTTCGACGTGGCTTCCGACAGGGACCATCCGTTTTTCGTGAAGACCAATACGGTGGTGGTCAAGGTCGTCGGCACTTCGTTCAACGTCAAGATGTATAAGGATACGGACGATACGGAGGTCGTGCTCGAACGCGGCGTGGTCAAACTCCAGTTCGGCGACAACGACAACATGATTACCATGCAGCCGGGACAGAAGATCTACTATTCGTCCGTTTCGCACGACATCTCCATCTCCGAGGTCAACGTGGAGTATCTGATGCTGCTCAAGTACGGCATGATCTCGATGTCCGATGTCCGTGTGGCCGAGATCATCCGCAAGGTGGAGGAGATCTACAGCGTCGATATAGAGACCGTCGCGCCTCTCGACGACGACCGGCTGTATAACTTCAACTTCCTGAAGTCCAATACGCTCGATGACGTGCTGGACATCATCGAGAAGATGTCGGGCGTGAAATGCCGTCCCGCGCCGGCGGCCGTCACGGAATAGAAACAAGAAACGACTTAAACCGAATAGCTGAATAGAAACCTAAATTTTCAACTGCCTATGAACTAAACCCTGATTCCATTCATCCGAATCATGTTGGCACATCCGGGCCCGGTGCTGCTGCTTTCCTCGATCAGTTTAAAACTTTACAGTCCTAATCATGAAGAAAAATTTATCTGTTTTTCGGACGGGATGCTGTATGTTGCTGCTGTTGCTGTGCAACGTCTTTACGTTGTCGGCGGCTGAAGAGCTGTATGCACAACACTACAATGTCACCCTGTCCCTGCGAAATGCAACCGTCAAGGAAGCGGTCGATGCGGTGACCCGGCAAACCGGAATTGCATTTTCGTACGAATCGTCGGTCGGCGTCATGCCGCTCGGCAATGTGGAAATCCGTGTGGACGGCGGCGCTGTCGATGCCGTTCTCGGTCCGCTGTTCGCCGACAAAGGCATCGCGTGGCAGGTCGTCGACGGCGTCGTGATCCTGACCCGGCAAAACTCCCCCCCCCAATCGGATTCCGGTCGTAGGCTGACCGTCAGGGGCCGGATAACCGCCGGCGCCGGCGAGTCGATCGTCGGTGCGACGGTCATGGTCAAAGGCACCCAGACGGGCGTCTCGTCCGACGTTGAGGGCAATTACGAAATCGTCGTTCCCGGTCCGGGTTCGGTGCTGGTATTCAATTATCTGGGTTATCAGCCTCAGGAGATCGCGGTCGGCAACCGGACGCAGATCGACGTGCGGCTCGCCGAGGACAACAACGTGCTGGACGACGTGGTGGTCGTCGGTTACGGCACCCAGTCGCGCCGCACGCTGACCAGCGCCGTCTCGAAGGTGAGCGGCGCCGATCTGGAAGGCGTTCCGGTCAATTCGATCGGCGATGCCCTGAAAGGCAAGGTTCCGGGCGTACGCGTCTCGACGGCCAACAACCAGCCGGGCAGCGATCCGGTGTTCCTGATCCGCGGCGGTTCGTCGATCAACCAGTCCAATGCGCCGATCATCATCGTGGACGGCGTCCGCCGCGAGATGACCGGACTCAATACGAACGACATCGAGTCGATCGAAATCCTGAAGGACGCCGCTTCGGCGGGCATTTACGGAGCCAGCGCGTCGAACGGCGTGATTCTGGTGACCACCAAGAAGGGCAACCGCGCCAAAGGTCCCCAGATTACGTTCGAGGCGCAGGCCGCATGGACCTCGCCCGCGACGAAATTCGACCTGATGGACGCCCGCGACTATGTCGTCACCATGCGCCGCGCGCTGAACGACTGCCCCGGATATACCTACGGACAGCAGGTGCTCACGGGTGCCAACTCGGCCGGTATCGGCAACGGCGATTCGTCGATCTGGACGACCCGCTACCTGCAGGAGGGCGAAAGCGTGCCCCGCGGCTGGAGTTCGGTGGTCGATCCGGTCGATCCGTCGAAGATCATCGTTTTTCAGGATAACGACCAGCAGAGCCAGTGGTTCGACGACTCCTACTGGATGCAGTACTACGTCGGCGTGAACGGCGGCAGCGACAAGGTGACCTACGCCGCTTCGGCCAGCTACATGAAAGACGGTGGCATCGGCATCAATACCGATTTCTCCCGTTTTACGTTCCACGGCAACACCTCCTTCAAGATCACCAAGAGCCTTACGGCCGGTACGACCTTCGACTACTCGGAGACCAGCGGCAACGAGATCCCTTCGAGCGGCATCGGCAACTACTGGACGATTCTGGGCCGCGGCATGTTCATGCCCGCCACCCACCGCGACTACCTCGAAGACGGCCAGCCCGGTCAGGGCACCAACAGTACGACCATCTCGGCGGCATGGTTCGACCGCTACTATACCAACAACTATGTGACCCGCCGCTCCACGGCCAACTTCAACCTCAAGTGGGACATTGTCGACGGCCTGTCGGCTTTCGCCCAGATCGCCAACCACAACTCCTACAAGAACAGCTACCAGTATCTGGCCGGCAACGCCATCAGCCAGACCCGCCAGACTTACGAAGGGTGGTCGCAGACCAACCGCCTGAGTTTTCAGGCGCACGTCGATTACAACAAATCCTTCGGCGACCACAATCTCAGCGCCATGGCCGGATACGACTTCCTCAAGCGCAAGATCAACGGCATGTCGATGACCGTGCAGGGCGCCGAGTCCGACAAGACCCCGACGCTGGGGGCGGGCACCACGCCTACCGCATGGACCGACACCCAGACGCCGTGGTGCCAGATCTCCTATTTCGGACGTCTGAACTACAACTACAAGGAGAAATACATGCTGGGCTTCACCATGCGCGCCGACGGTTCGTCGCTCTTCGCCAAGGATAACCGCTGGGGCTATTTCCCCGCTGTTTCGGCCGGCTGGGTCGTTTCCGAGGAGAAGTTCTGGAACGTCGAGAAGTTCAACCAGCTGAAACTCCGCCTGAGCTACGGTCTGACGGGTAACAACAACGTCGATTATTACGACACGCTCGGCGCCTACAGCGTGACGGGCATCTATGCCGGTTCGGGCGCTACGCTCGCTTCGACGCTGCCCAACCTCGGCCTGACGTGGGAGAAGACCAAGCAGTTCGACATCGGTCTCGACATGGCGTTCTTCAACAACCGCCTGCGCGTGGCCGCCGACTATTACAGCAAGAAGTCGGAAGACCTGCTCTTCGACGTCTCGCTGCCCGATACGTCGGGATACGGCTCGGCCATGCAGAACGTCGGTTCGATCCGCTTCTACGGTCTCGAATTCGAAATTTCGTCGGTGAACGTCAGCACCAAGAACTTCAGCTGGACGACCGACTTCACCTACTCGTTCAACGCCAACAAGGTGCTGTCGCTGCCCGACGAGTATTACTATAAGGATATCGACGGCAAAGACGCATGGCGCATCGGCGGCTATACGATGTCCGAGTCGGGCTACCGCTTCGGCGGCACGGCCGTCGGCGAGCCGCTGGGACGCATCTACGGCTACAAGACCTCCCATATCATCGAATCCGAGGCGCAGGCCGACGCCGCGCTTTACGACTCCAACTCGCACGGCTACCGCCGTTCGGACGGCCTGTCGATCGCCGGACGCAAGGACGTGGGCGACTACGAGTGGAAAAACCGCGCGGGGTCGGCGCTTACGGCCGACGGCCGCGAGCAGATTAACGGCGAGGACATGTTCCTGCTGGGCAATGTCGTGCCCCATTCGACGGGCGGTATGAACAATACCTTCAAATTCAAGAACCTGACCCTTTCGGTCTACCTCGACTATGCGCTGGGACATTCGATCTATAACTACCAGTATACACGCTGCTTCCAGACCTCGATGGGCAACTGCAACTGGAATCTGGTCTACGATGCCCTGAATACATGGCAGAAGCCCGGCGACGACACCAAGTTCGCCCGCCTGACTCCCAACGACGCCGATGGCGGCAACCGCAACTACTCGCGCATTTCGAATATCAACGTGCAGAAGGCCGATTACCTCTGCCTGCGCGACGTGACGCTCTCCTACGATCTCCCGCTGCGCTGGATCCGCAAGGTCGGTCTGGGCCGTCTGACCGTTTCCGTGTCGGGCAACACGCTCTGCTACTGGACCGGCGTCAAGGGTATTTCGCCCGAATCCGCCTCGGTCGGCAGCTCGACGGGCATGTACAGCGTTACCAGTTCGAGCGCCACTTCGTTCAACAACTATCCTCCGACGCGCAAGGTGCTCTTCGGCCTCAAGGCGACCTTCTGAGAATGCGGATGATTCGGTGATCTAAAAACAAGAATGCTATGAAAATATATGGAATAATCCTTTCTGTTCTGGGGGCCGCCTCGGTTGCGCTGAGCACTTCCTGTCACGGGGAACTCGACGTCACGCAGTCCGACAAGCTCAACACCACCAACATGTGGACCAGCGAGAGCGACGCCCTCACCGCCACTACCGGCATCTACTACCGCCTGCGGCAGGCGTTCGCCCAAAGCAAGGCCAATCCTTTCTTCTGGGGCGAACTGCGCGTCGGCCCGGCCATGTGGGGCAAGGGCACCGGCCGCTCGCTGTGCGACAACGACATGCTGGACGTCATGCTCAACACCCTCAGCGCCTCCGACGCCTCGACCGACTGGAGCTATCTCTACACCACCATCGACCAGTGCAATCAGGTGCTCAAATACGCTCCCGGAATCGGCATGTCCGAGGACAATATGAACTACTGTCTGGGCAACGCCCGTTTCATCCGGGCGTACTGCTACTTCTGGATCGCCCGCGTGTGGGGCGACGCTCCGGTGATTACGACTCCGACCGAGGGAACCGGCGAGGCGATCTATCCCTCGCGCCATCCGGTCGCCGAGGTCTATGCCCGGATCGAAGACGACCTGAACGCTGCGGCGGGGTATATCAGGACCAATGCGAAGGGCTGCTACTATGCGACGGCCGACAACGTCAATCTGCTTCGTGCCGACTTCGCGCTCTGGATGTATGCGGCGGGCGGCGGCGACGGCTACCTGACCATGGCCGAGACGGCTTTGGACGCGGTGCAGTCGGCCGGCCTGCTCGACCGGTTCGCCGACGTGTTCAGCATCTCGAACAAAAAGAACAAGGAGATCGCTTTCGCCCTGCATCTGGAGAACGGCGAGTATACGTCGGGCAGCTACTTCTCCTACTTCATCTGGGGCAGCACCCAGATCAAGGCCGAGTACCGCAACGCTCCCGACGGGGTGCCCGTCAGTTCGAACCAGTGGTTCCTCTACTCGGACGACTTCATCGGGTTCCTCAAGCGGAGCAAGGAGCTGGGCGACCAGCGGACCGATGTGACCTACATGGAGCGCACGGGCGTCAGCGATATGTACGAAGTCATCCAGTGGCCCAACAAGCTCATCGGCAATATCTCTACGGGCACGATGGTCTGGGAGCAGGATTTCATCCTCTACCGCTATGCGCAGTATTACACCATGCTGGCCGAACTGCGCTACCACCGGAAGGACTATTCGGGAGCGCTCACGGCCCTCAATACGCTGGCGCAGCGCGCCTACGGCAAAGCGAATTTCTATACCGACTCCTCGGCCGCGGCCGTCCGGCAGGCGCTCGTGGACGAGAACCTCAAGGAGTTCGCCGAAGAGGGCAACGTCTATTTCACGCTGATCCGTCTGGGGGCGATCCATGATTATAATCCCTACCGCTATGTGGACGGGCTGGGACAGTGCGGCATCGACACGTCGCGCCCCAACCAGCTGCTGATGCCCGTGTCGAAGAAGGCGATGAACAAGAACAACAAGATCACGCAGACACAGGGCTGGTCGTAACGGTGTATTGTTTAATGAAAAAAGCTGACTCAGAATGAAAACATTACGAATGCTATATACGGCGGCGCTGCTTTCCGCAGCCATGCTGCTCGCGGGCTGTTATTCGACCGATACCGACGACGACCTGCTTTCGACGGCGACGCTCATCAGCATCTATCCCTCGACGGTCTCGGTCGGCAGCGCCGCCGCGACCCAGAATGTGGTCGTCACGCTCGCCCCGAAGTCGAAGCGGAATCTGGACTGGTCCTGTTCGGTCCAGTCCGCATGGGTGATCGCGGTCCGGGAAAAGGTCCCCGGCGAAAGCACGGGAACCGTTTATGAGGACGCCGTTGTCCTCGCCTTCCTCGAAAATACGGCTTACAGACGTCAGACGACGCTTACGATCACGGCCTCCGACGGTACTGTGCTGGAAGTCCCGGTCGTGCAGAAGGGCATTTATGCCGACGCCTATGTGAAGGCCGCGCCCGAATCGCTGACCTTCATGGCCGAGAATCCGCAGCCCGCTGCCGTTGCGATAGACACCAATATGGACACCTTTGCGGCCGTGTCCGATTCCGACTGGTGTACGGTCGTCGATAACGGCGACGGCACGATAACGGTGACCTGCACCGAATACGGCGACAATACGGCGGACCGCACGGCCGAAATCACCGTCACGGCCGGCACGCCCGACACGAGCGAAGCCCGGACGGTCATTCCCGTCACCCAGCTGCGCAAGGACGTCTACTGCTACCTCTACGGCAGCGGCGTGCCCAAGTACCCGACCCGCGAGAAGTGGGGTCAGATGACCAAACTTTCCGACCGGGTGTATGTGGACAGCGTCTATGTCAAGAACGGACGTTTCTCGGTTTACACGACCGAAGGCGATACCTACCACCTCGACGGCGCCGGCAATCTCTCGGCGGCCGAAACCGACCTGACGGTCGATGTGGCCGGACTGCGGATCGTTACGCTCAACCTGAACGAGAAGACCTATTCGATCGAGCGCATCACGACTCCCAACTGTCTGCCCGACAGCGAAGTGGCGAAATACGCGACCTCGACCTACACGGCCAACGGCCGCACCAAGGTCTGGATGCGCGCGGGTCTCGACTGGAACGGCGGCGAGAATATCGGCGGCATCAAGCTCGGCAGCCGCATGGTCTCCGATGCGAACAACGTCGGCGGCTATACGTCGAACGTCAGCAGCTACGAGACGGTCCGTGTGAGCGATTACGACGAAGTCGAGAGCGGCGGCAAGGCGCAGGGCGAAGTGGAGATGTCCGCCAAATACGGCCGCATCTATACGCTGACCGAGTTCCTGACGGGCACCCCGAAGGCCGCCGTTGAGCTGGCGCGCCTGCTTACGGACTGGCCTGCGGAGTACCGTCCCGGCAGTACGTTCGTCGATGCCGTCGGCAACGATATCCCCGTGAGCAGCGTGAAGTCGCTTGCCTCTGCCGATTTCGAGAATACGCCGAGTCTTTCGATGCAGATTCAGGGCATCTGTCCCTACGGCTGGCATGTAGCCAACGTGCAGGACTTCTACGACATGCTCTGCGCCGCGGCCGCAGCCAAGGGCGTGACGCCGAATCCGCTCAGCGCCATGATCGGAAAGTGGAGCGTGCCCGATGTGCTGCGTTCGGCCGAAGGGTGGAGTGCGGCGCCGACGCGCCACGCGGCCGCCGATGCGTTCGGATTCGACTTCTTCCCGCAGGGCCGCCGGCTGTTCAAGTCCGGGTATCAGTATTATGCTTCCCGCGGCGAGATGTTCATCTGCCATCCGGGCGGTTTGAGCAGCGGCGTCTACCAGTGCTGGCGTATCAATGCGCTGACCAACAATGCCGCGGACCTGACCGTCAGCACTACCTATAATATCGGCGACTGCTCGGCGTCGTTCCGCTGCGTCAAGAATTACGAGAATTTTTAAGGACCGACCGGCTGCGGGGCATACCCGCCCTGCGGCCGGATCTTAACAACGAATCTGAATTATGAAAGTACTGAAACTGCTCCTGCTGTTTGCGATGGGCGCTTCCCTTTCGCTGGCAGGCTGCGACGACGATTACCTGTACCCGGTCGAATATCCCGTGTACGATCCCGACGGCGGTTCGGATAACGGCGGCGGCGATGAAATTCCCGTTCCCGAAAAGGTGAACAACAAGGTCGTCGCCCACCGCGGCGGCTCGGCCGAGGCCGGGACCGCCAAATATCCCGACAACTCGATCGCTTCGCTCAGTTACGCCATCAGTCTGGGGTGTTACGCCTCGGAGTGCGATATTTACTGGACTGCCGACAACAACGTCGTCGTCGCGCATGCCGCCAACGGCTGTTATGTGAACAACCTCAAGCCGTGGGAACACACGCTCGACGAACTGCGTGCCGCGGGCAAGCTCTCCAACGGCGAGCTGCTGCCGACGTTGGAGGAGTTTATCGACGTGGCGCTCCATGCCGGAACGACGCGGCTCTGGCTCGACGTGAAACGGATCGAGGTGGGCGGCGCGACCTCCAACACGGCCGAGTCGGTCAAGGCCTGCTCGCGGGCCTGCGAGATCATCAGGGAGAAGAAGGCCCAGCATTTCTGCGAGTTCATCGTTTCGGGCAATGCCGCCATCTGGGCGGGATGTTATTCCGCGGCCCAGTTGGCCGGCATCAAGGTCGGCTGGATGAGCTACTCGGCGCCTTCGGCCTATAAGTCCTATCTCGATCCGTGGGCGAACCTCGACTACTCGAACTTCTTTGCCGGCGGCGCTGAAGTTTCGAATCCGAAGTACCCGCTGCAGAGCTACCTCGACGCCGGTGTCGCGCTGAGCGTCTACAATGCCGATACGGACCCCGAAATGACCTACGTCCTGAAATATTACCCCAAGATGAAGGCCGTATGTACGAACTACCCGGCGAAACTGCTGGGCAGAATCGGGTCGGAGGGGCTGTAGTGCGTCGCACCCGAATTTTTACGGGAGTCTTTATGACAGAAAGTGAGCCGGACGGTCCGGCTCACTTTCCGTTTTGCGCCCGCTCCGGAAGCCGCCGCGCGGAGAGTTTCCATGGTAGGATCTGAGATTTCCCGGACCGCGGATTTCCCGGACTGCGGAATAAAATAATTTGGAAAGTTTGTAATGCCGGGCATTTGTTTTAATTTTGTTCAATCCAAAATTACGACGATGCAACCTCGGAACTTTCTTTTCTCCTTCGGATTCTTGTGGACCGTGCTGGCGTGCACTCTTTTGCCGGGGTGTGCCGACCGTCCGGAGTATTCGCTGCAGACCGAGGCGGCATTGGAACGGCTCGACGCGGAACTCTCCAACAAGCCCCGCTACCAGCAGTGGCGGCAGGAGCAGGCCGACGCGCTGCGCAGCCGGATCGACGACGGACTGCCGCCCTTGGAGCGTGCCGAACGGCTCTTTGCCGTCGCGCAGATTTACGTGACTTTCCACCTCGATTCTTCGGCTTATTATGTCGAACGGCTCTACCGGCTGGCCGAGCGGACCGGGTCGCGGCACGTGCGCCGCTTCGCCCTGCTGGGCGACATCGACGTCTGGCTGGGGCGGGGGCAGGTCAGTCTGGCCGAGGAGCTTTTCCGGAAGATCGATACGGCCGGTATGACGCCCGGCGAATACAGGGCTTGGCATTCGCGCTACAGCTCGGTGGCTTCGCGCCGCTACGACGAAGCCGCGGATTCCCTTCAGAAGAGGGCGTGGGGCGATACGCTTTCCCATATCAGGAAGCTCTCGGTGCCGGGTTGCAGCGACCAGACCCGTACGCGCATGGCCGCCGCGCGGCTCAGCGAAACGGGTCGCTACGACGAGGCTCTGCAGCTGCTCGAACCGCTGACGGCCAAAAACCTGAGCCACCAGAATTTCGCCCTCGTCTACTATTCGATGGCGCATATCGCCAAGGGGCAGGGCGACGAGGACCGGATGCTCTATTATCTGGCCGAGTCCTCCATATCCGACCTGCGCGCCGGCACCCGCTCCTATTCGTCGCTGTACGATCTGGCCCTCGAACTTTTCGACCGCAAGGATTACGACCGGGCGACGGCCTACATGGGTTCGACCTTCGACGACGCGATCCGCTGCAAATCGGTGACGCGGATTCCCAACTCCTCTTCGGCGGTGGTGAAGATCAACGAGGCCGTGATTTCGAATATCGCCCAGCAGCAGAAGCTGATGTCCCGCACGATCTGGCTGGCCGGGATTTTCCTGATCGTGCTGATCGCGATCCTGTGGTTCGTCCTTTGGCAGCACCGCCGTCTGCAAGGCAGTCACGAACAGCTGATCCGGATGAGCGACCTGCTGCGCGAGAAGCACGACGAACTGCTGAAAAAGAACGACCATATCCGCGACATCAACAACGCGCTGGTCGATTCCAACCGCATCAAGGACCGCTATGTCTGCCATTATATCGACCTTTCGGTCCATTATATCAAGCAGATAGACGCCTTCCGCCGCGAAGTGTGCCGCATCGCCAAGACCAAGGGCGCCGACGAAGTCGTGCGGCGTCTCAATTCGTCGCAGGTGATCGACGGCGAGTACCAGAAATTCTACCAGTCGTTCGACAGCTCCTTTCTGGATATCTTCCCCAACTTTATCGGACAGGTCAACGAGCTGCTGCAACCTGAGTTCCGGTTTACGCCGCGCTCCGATTCGTCGCTGACTACCGAGCTGCGCATTCTGGCCGCCATCCGGCTGGGGATTACCGACAGCGGGCATATCGCCTCGCTGCTCAACTGCGCCTCGGCGACGGTCTATACCTACCGCACCAAGCTGCGCAATGCGGCTCTCGACCGTGACAATTTCGAGGAACAGGTCTCGAAAACAGGGTTGTGACATGTCCGGAGTCTATATAATCCGGGGTTTGGGCGTGTTTTTTATTTTTCTGAAAATCAGTTGTATATAGACCGATATAGTTCTATATAGTTCGATATGTACGCTGGAAAACTCATAAAATAAAGGTAACTTTGTCTTGACCGTCCGACGCAGGCCCTAAACGTGTCTGTCCTCCGGACGGCGCCCTTCGCCGCGGCCTGCCGCCGGGCGCGGGACGATGCCGGAGCCGACCCCTCCGGATGAAGGCCGACACCAATATATAAAAGAACCGATAAACCTTAAACTTATGTTATCTCGATCCAATCTTTGCAGCGGACTCGCCCGGACGTGCGGTTTCGCGCTGCTGCTTGCGACGGGCGTTTCGTGCGCGTCGCCCCAGAATGTGCTCACCGAAGCCGAGGCCGCCGACGGCTGGGAGCTGCTGTTCGACGGCAAGACGCTCGACCAGTGGAAAGATTACAACGGCGATTCGCTCACGCAGCCGTGGCACGTCGTGGACGGCTGCATTCAGGCCAACGGCGACGGCAGCGACCTTTCGGGCTACATCGTCACCAAGAAACAGTACGAAAACTTCATCCTCGACTGGGACTGGAAACTCTCCTACGGCGGCAACAGCGGCATGCTCTACCACGTGCTCGAAGATCCCTATTTCAAGGTCCCCTATGTGACGGGTCCCGAATACCAGCTGATCGACAACGACGGCTGGGAGGCCGAGAACGCTCCGACCAAACTTGAGGAGTGGCAGCGGCTGGGCGTGGATTACGCCATGCACCTGCCCGATCCCGATTCGATGTTCGTCAACCCGCAGGGCGAGTGGAACAACTCGCGCATCGTCTGCGACAACGGCCATGTCGAGCACTGGCTCAACGGACACAAGATCCTCGAATTCGATGCCTACACCGACGACTGGTTCGCCCGCAAGAACAGCGGCAAGTGGGAGACTGCTCCCGAATACGGACTGGCCCGCCGGGGCGTCATCTGCCTGCAGGACCACGGCTATCCGGCCTCGTTCCGCAACCTGAAGATCAAGGAGCTGCCGCGCAAGGCGGGCCGTGAAGTCGAGCTTTTCAACGGAAAAGACCTCACGGGCTGGGAAGCCTACGGCACGGAGAAGTGGTACGTGGACAAGGAGGGCAACCTCGTCTGCGAGAGCGGTCCCGACAAGGAGTACGGCTATCTCGCCACGCGCGAATATTACAACGACTTCGACCTGACGCTCGAATTCAAACAGCTCGCCAACGGCAATTCGGGCGTCTTCTTCCGTTCGTTCGTCGAGCCGCCCGTGAAGGTCCACGGCTGGCAGTGCGAGGTGGCTCCCAAGGGCCACGACACGGCGGGCATTTACGAATCCTACGGCCGCGGATGGCTGGTTCAGATTCCCGACGAGAAGGAGAACATCCTCAAGGAGGGCCAGTGGAATACGCTGCGCCTGCGGGTCGAGGGCGACCGGGTGCAGACGTGGCTCAACGGCGAGGAGATGGTGGACATTACCGACGCCAAGATCGGCGCCGCACAGGGCCGCATTGCCCTGCAGATCCACGACGGCGGCGGGATCAAGGTGCAGTGGCGCAATTTCCGCCTGACGACTTTATAAACTACTAACATTCCGATAAACATGAGTACCTCCCGTAGAGATTTTCTGAAGACGCTGGGCGGCATGGCGCTGCTGACGATCGTCCCGCGCCAAGTGCTCGGCGGCCCGAAGTTCACCGCTCCGAGCGACCAGCTCACCAAAGGCATCATCGGCGTGGGCGGCATCGGCAAGAGCAGCTACCACTTCACCAGCAACAAGGACTGCCGGCTGGTGGCTGTCTGCGACGTGGACCGCAACCACCTCGAAAGCGCCGTTGCGCTGGGACAGAAGAAGTTCGGCGAGACGCTGGAAGCCTACAGCGACTTCCGCCGCCTGATCACCGACCCCAATATCGACATCGTGCATATCGCCACGCCGCCGCACTGGCACGGCATCATGGCCGTCGAGGCGGCCAAGGCCGGCAAGGACATCTGGTGCGAGAAACCGATGACGCGCACCATCGGCGAAGGCAAGCGCGTAGCTGAAGCCGTCCGGCGCAACAACCGCATCTTCCGCCTGAACACTTGGTTCCGCTTCAAGGATACCTTCTATGGTCTCGGCACGACGGTCGAGCCGCTCAAGAAGCTGATCGACAGCGGCCTGCTGGGCTGGCCGCTCAAGGTGACCATTTCGGGCACCACCGGATTCACGTGGAAGTTCTTCTGGGTGGGCCGGGAAAACCTCGCTCCGGAACCTGTTCCCGCCGAGCTGGATTACGACATGTGGCTCGGTCCGGCGCCCTACAAACCCTACAACAAACACCGCGTGCACAGCACCTTCCGCGGCTATTGGGACTACGACGGCGGCGGTCTTACCGACATGGGCCAGCACTACATGGACCCCGTGCAGTACCTGCTGGGCAAGGACGAGACGTCGCCCGTCAAGATCGAGGTGGACGCTCCGCAGCAGCATCCCGACGCCGTGGGCATCTGGCGTAAAATCGTCTATACCTACGACGACGGCTGCCAGATCGTCCTCGAAGGCGAGGGCTTCGAAAGCGAGGGCGACACGCCCTATATCGAAGGTCCGCTGGGCAAGGTCTACAAGGGTTTCCGCTGTACCATTCCCGACGTGATGGAGAAACTGGCCGAGATGCCCGATCCCGAGCCGCAGAACACCGATTTTCTGGAGTGCGTGCGCACGCGGCGCAAATTCGCGCTCGACGAGCAGATCGGTCACCGCAGTTCGACGCTCGTGAATCTGGGCGCCTGCGCCCTGCGGCTGAACCGCACCTTGCACTTCGATCCCGACACCCAACTCTTCATCGGCGACGATGCCGCCAACCGACTGATCGATCAGCCGATGCGCGGCCCGTGGCATATTTAGCACCTGTTACCATGAAAAAGATAATCACACGACTGTTTATTCTGGGCGCCCTGATCGCCCTGCTGCCCGCAGGGGTTGCCGCCCAGCAGCTCGACGCCCGGCAGCGCAACGCCGAAACCGTCGTTGCCGACGGTCTGGCCCAGCTTCCGGCCGCCACGCCCGCTGTTTTCAACGAAGTGATGGGCGAACTTGCCGCTACGGGAAGCGCCGGTGTCGAAATGATCGCCGGCATGCTCACTCCCGCCGACAAGGGTAAGAACGCGACGCTCGAATACGCCCTGAACGGCATCACTGCCTATGCGACCGCCCCCGGAAACGAAGCCCTGTGCGCCGATGTCCGCAAGGGACTGGTTCGGGCGATCGAACGCTGCGCCGACAACGCCAACCGCGCTTTCCTCTTCTCGCAGCTGCAGCTCTGCTCCGCGGCGGAGGACGCCGCATGGATACTGCCTTATCTGGACGACTCCTATCTGGCCGACTATGCGATCCGTGCGCTGATCTCTACGCCCGGCACCGAGCCGGTTCTGCTCGCCGAGGCCCGCAAGGAGGGTCTTGCGGCCGAACGGAAACGCGCGCTGGCCTATGCTTTCGCCGAAAAGCGGATGACGCAGGCCGAACCCCTCCTGCTGGGATGGCTCGGCGGCGCCGACGCCCGGACGGCCGAACAGATTTACAATGCGCTGGCCGTCTGCGGTTCGCGCGCTTCGCTCAAACCGCTGGCCGCCGCAGCCGCCGGGGCCGGTTACGGCTGGGATAACACCGGCGCTGCCGATGCCTATCTGCGCCTGCTTGCGAACCTCGTGGCCGCGGGAGACGCCCAGCCGGCCGTGAAAGCCGTCAAGGGCCTGCTCAAGTGCGACCGCCAATACGTGCGCGGTGCGGCTCTCGCGGTGCTTGCCGATGCGCTCGGCACCGAAAAGGCGATGCCTTACGTGTTGGCCGCCGTCAAGGAGGGACCTGCCGAATACCGCTATGCCGCTTTGCAGACGCTCGGCAAGGGCGACGACGAGATCTTTGCGCGGGTTGCCGCCGGCATGCCGCGCTATGACGCCGAAACCCGGACCGCGGTGCTCGCATGGCTGGGTGACTGCGGCGCCGTGTCGCAGAGCGGTGTGATTACGGGCGCCGTGACTTCGTCCGACGACCGGGTCGCACGGGCCGCCATCGAAGCTTCGGGCCGCATCGGCGGCGAGCAGGCGCTCGCGGCGCTGGTCTCGGCGCTCGAAGGTCCTCATGCCGGAGCTGCCGAGAAAGCCCTGCTTGCCTTCAAAGGCCGCATCGACCCGATGGTCGAACGACTGCTTGCGCGGGACGACGCCAAGGTGCTCGTTCCGGCCCTCAGGCTGGCCGCCGCGCGCCGCATGACCGTGGCTGCGGACCGCGTCTTCGCACTGCTGGAGACTTCCGACAAGCAGGTGCGCGAAGCCGCCTATGCCGCTCTGCCCTATGTGACCGGACCCGGTCATATGGACCGTCTGGCCGGACTGCTCGATGCCGCCGACGGACAGCATGCGGCGCAAATCCAGACCGCGCTGATCCGCACTTCGGCGCAGCTTCCGGCCGACAAACGCTACGGCGCGATCGCCGGCTACATGCAGGCGTCGAAAATTCCGGCGCGCTATTATCCCGTGCTGGCGCAGACCGGCACTCCCGAAGCCGTCGCCAGCCTGCTGGCCGGATTCCGCGAGGGTGACCGCGAAGCCGCTTTCGCCGCCCTGCTGACGGTCGAAAGCCCTGCGATGACCGATATCCTTTACCGCATTGCCGCCGAAAATCCGGCTCTGGCCGACCGCGCCCTGATGCGTTATGCCGACCTCTGCGCCAAACAGCCCGCGACTCCGGTCCGCCGCTGCCAGCTCTACCGGCAGGGACTCGAACTCAAACCCTCGGCCGCCGTGCGGAACAAACTGCTCGGCTACCTTGCGGGCGTCCATGAAGTGCCCGCCCTGATGCTGGCCGCCGACTTCCTCTCCGACCCCGAAACCGCCGGAGCTGCCGCCGCGGCCGTGAAGACGATCGTCGCCAAGAGCGCTCCGATGCCGGGCGGCGAGGCTGTCCGCAGTGCGCTGGAGCAGGCCCGCGAGGTCTACAGGGAGCTTGCCAAATCCGACGCCGACGCGGGATACGCCGTCGATGAGATCACCGGACTGCTCGGCAAGATCCCCGCTGCGGGCTTCGCCCTTCTTCCGACTGCGGGTCTCGAAGGATGGACCGCCGTGACCGCCGATCCCGCCGGTGAGCGGAAACTTTCGGCCCGCCGGATCGCCGGCCTGCGCAAAGCCGCTGCCGAAGCGATGGCCGCGAACTGGAGCGCGGACGGAAACGCCCTCGTTTTCGCAGGCAAGGCTCCGAGTACGATCGGTACCGAAAAGGAATACGAGAATTTCGAACTCTGGCTCGAATGGCGTTCCGAAGGCGAAGCCGGGCTTGCCGTGCGTTCGATGTCCCAAATCCGGCTGGGCGGAGCGGAAGGCACCGGCCTGAAGACGCTGGGGCAGACCGATACCCCGGCCGCCGCTGCGGACAACGCTCCCGGTACATGGAATACGCTCTACGCCAAGGTCGTCGATGACCGCATCACGCTGATCGAGAACGGGGTGACGCTGGCCGAGAACGTTGTGCTGACGAACCCCTGCGCACCCGGCGAACCGGTCTGCGTACGCGGCCGCATCGAACTGTCGGGTCTGGCGGCTCCTGCCTGCTTCCGCAACCTCTACATCGGCGAACTGCCCTCGACGCCTGTTTTCGAACTTTCGCCCGAAGAGGCGGCGCAGGGCTACGAAGTGCTCTTCGACGGCCGTTCGCTGCACAAATGGACGGGCAACACGGTCAATTACGTTCCGCTGGACGGCACGATCGACGTGACCGCCTCCTACGGCGGATCGGGCAACCTCTATACGGTCAAGGAGTACGGCGATTTCGACCTGCGCTTCGAATTCCGCTTCCTGCGCCGGGGTGTCAACAACGGCATCGGCATCCGTACGCCGATGGGCGTGGACGCCGCCTATCACGGCATGGAAATCCAGATTCTCGACCACGACGCGCCGATCTACAAGAACCTGCGCATCTACCAGCAGCACGGCTCCGTCTACGGCATCATCCCGGCGCAGGAACACGTCGTGTTCGGCGATCTGGGGACGTGGAATACGATGGAGATACACGCCGTGGGCGACCGCATTACGGTCACGGTCAACGGCCGCGTGATCCTCGACGGCGATATCCGCCAAGCCTGCAAGGGACACAACGTCTCGGAGGACGGCTCGAAGAAGAATCCCTATACCGTGGACGGCAAGAACCATCCCGGACTCTTCAATAAGAAAGGCCATCTCGGTCTGCTGGGCCACGGTGCGGGCATCCAGTTCCGCAACCTGCGCGTGCTGGACCTGAGCGCCGGCCGCCAATAGACGGCGCTGCCCGCCTCCCGTGCGGATGATCCCGCACGGGAGGCGGACTCCGCACGGATGCGGCGCGGGCCGCAATTGTGAAACGCAAAAACTGCAAGACTATGTTTATACCCTGTATGATCGGATACGGCCAGCTGCTGATTATCGTATTCGTCGTGATACTGCTCTTCGGCGGCGCGAAAATTCCCGAACTGATGCGTGGCATGGGCCGCGGCGTGCGGGAGTTCAAGGACGCCATGAATACGGACTATTCGTCCGAAAACAAGAAGCCGAATCCGGCGGATGTCTCCGGAGACAAACCGGCGGATAAATAGTCCGGAGCACGGCGCGAATTCCCCAACGAACCGATATGTCGAAACCCAACGCCGGAAACGAAAGCGCGGAGATGGACTTCTGGTCCCATTTCGCGGCGCTGCGCCCCCATTTGGTGCGCGGTGCCGCCGCTGTCGTCGTGATCGCCGTCGCCGCATTTTTCGCCCGGCACTTCCTGATCGACGTGGTGCTTTTCGGCCCCAAGAGCGCCGGTTTCCCGACCAACCGGCTGCTGCTGGAGACCGGACACGGCCTCGCCGCGCTCTGCGGCTGGATCAACGGTCTGACAGGACTTTCGCTGAGCGTCAATCCCGAAGCGTTCGACGTCTCGAACCTCGATTTCCGGGTTATCAATACCGCCATGGCGGGGCAGTTCAACCTGCACATGAAAATCTCGTTCGTGACGGGTCTCGTGCTGGCCATGCCCTACGTCCTCTGGGAGTTCTGGCGTTTCGTGAAGCCCGCGCTCACGCAGCGCGAAATCGTCGCCACGCACCGCTTCGTATTCTGGGTCTCGGCCTGCTTCTTCACGGGCCTGCTTTTCGGCTATTTCGTCATCGTGCCGCTCTCGGTCAGCTTCTTCATCAATTACGAAGCCAGCGCTTCGATCGTCAACATGATCGACGTGAATCAGTACCTTTCGACCGTCATCGTCGCATCGCTGGCCTCGGCGCTGGTGTTCCAGCTGCCGCTGCTGGTCTACTTCCTGACCCGTATGGGGCTGGTCTCGTCGTCGTTTCTGAAACGCTACCGCCGGCACGCTTTCGTCGGCCTGCTGGTGATCGCCGCGATCATCACGCCGCCCGACATTTTCAGCCTGATTCTGGTTATCATACCTCTTTACTGGCTCTACGAACTTAGCATCCGTCTTTCCTCCCGCATCGAACGCCGCGATGCGGCGGACGGCGGAGCCGTGGCAGCCGCTGTAATTTCCGCAACATCCGATGAAAACTGAAACAACCCTCTCCCGGCCCGTGCGGATCGTCGTGATCGGCGCCGGCAACCGGGCGCATAAATACCTCGAATACGCCCGCCGGAATCCCGAACAGCTCCGGTTGGCCGCGATCGTCGAAGTCAACGACCTGCGCCGCCGCGCCATGGCCGACGCCTTCGGACTTCCCGACAAGTATTGCTACGCCCATTACGACGACTTCTTCGCCGAGAGGCTCGATGCCGACATGGTGCTGATTTCGACCCCCGAAAACGCCCATTTCGACCCGGCTGTGAAGGCTATCGACGCCGGATACCACGTCCTGCTCGAAAAGCCGATCGCCCAGCGTCTCGACGAATGCCGCGAAATCGCCCGGCGCGCCCGCCGGCGCGGCGTGCTGGTCGGCGTCTGCCATGTGCTGCGCTACCATCCCTATTTCGCCAAGATCCGCGAGCTGGTCGCTTCGGGCCGGCTGGGCCACGTCGTTTCGGTCAATCATACCGCTTCGGTCGGACTCGACCGGGCCACCCACAGCTACGTGCGCGGCATCTTCCGGCGCGAGAGCGAAGCCAATCCGATCCTGCTGGCCAAGTGCTGTCACGACATCGACTTCCTGCTGTGGCTGACGGGTTCGCACTGCCGCCGGCTCTCGTCGTTCGGGTCGCTGCGCTGGTTCCGTGCGGAGAACGCTCCCGAAGGCTCCGCCGCCCGGTGTCTCGACTGCCGGATAGAATCCGAATGCCCCTTCTCGGCGCGCGACCTCTACTACGTCCGCCGCGACTGGGTCTCGAACTTCGACGTGCCGCCCGGAGCGACGCTCGATGCGACGATTCTGGAGGAGCTGCGCACGGGAATGCTGGGCCGCTGCGTCTATCGTTGCGACAACGACGTGGTCGATCACCAGCTGCTTTCGATGGAGATGGACGACGAGGTGACGATGAGCCTTTCGATGGAGATGTTCACCAACGACGACTTCCGCAAGACCCACATCCGGCTGACGGGCGGCGAGATCGACGGCGACGAACGTACGCTGCGGGTCCGCAGGTTCCGCGGCGGGGATGCCGAGACCTATGATTTCTCGGACATCGCCGGACAGCCCTTCCACGCCGGGGCCGACCTGCAGCTGATCGGCGATTTCATCCGCGCGCTCCGCGACCCTTCGCGGCCGTTCCTCACCACGATCGACGATTCGATCGAGAGCCACCGCATCTGCTACGCCGCCGAACGCAGCCGCCGGACGGGGGAGACGATCCGGATGGATGCCGCCGAATGATTTGCTTCGAGAAGACCGGAATTCCGGTCTTCTCCCGTTTTAGCATTAACTTTGCTACCTTTGTCCGAAACATCTCCGCCATGCAAACCCTTTTCTTCTGGATCGACTCGGTCAATAATGTGCTCTGGTCTTATCTGCTGGTCGCCCTGCTGTTAGGCTGCGCCGTATGGTTCACCGTGCGTACGCGCGGCGTGCAGTTCCGCATGCTGCGCGAGATGCTCCGCGTGTTGGGGGAGTCGGCGGGCGGCGGACGGCGGGGCGAGCGGCATGTCTCGTCGTTTCAGGCCTTCGCCGTCTCGCTGGCGAGCCGCGTCGGTACGGGCAATCTCGCGGGCGTCGCCACGGCGATCGCCGTCGGCGGTCCGGGAGCCGTCTTCTGGATGTGGATCATCGCCCTGCTGGGGGCTTCGAGCGCCTTCGTCGAATCGACCCTCGCCCAGCTCTACAAACGCCGCGGCAGGGATTCCTATATCGGTGGTCCGGCCTATTATATGGAACGGGGACTGGGCCGGCGCTGGATGGGCGTGGTCTTCGCCGTACTGATCTCCGTCACGTTCGGCTTCGCCTTCAATTCGGTGCAGAGCAACACGATCTGCGCCGCATGGGAGGGCGCTTTCGGCTTCGACCACCATTGGGTCGGCATCGCCCTGACGCTGCTGACGCTGGGTGTTATCTTCGGCGGCATTCACCGCATCGCCCGCGTGAGCGGGGTGGTGGTCCCGGTCATGGCGCTGGGGTATATCGCCCTTGCGCTGGGCGTGGTGCTCTTCAATTTCCGGCGGCTGCCCGAAGTCGTGGAGCTGATCGTCGCCAACGCTTTCGGCTGGGAGCAGGCGATGGGCGGCGGCGTGGGAGCCGCGCTGATGCAGGGCATCAAGCGGGGGTTGTTCAGCAACGAGGCGGGCATGGGTTCCGCGCCCAATGTCGCCGCCACGGCCCATGTCTCGCATCCCGTCAAGCAGGGGCTGATCCAGACCCTTGGGGTCTTCACCGATACGCTCGTAATCTGCACCTGCACGGCTTTCATCATCCTTTTTGGCGGCGTCCCCGACGCATCGCTGTCGGGCATCCGGCTTACGCAGGCCGCGCTGGTCAGCGAAATCGGCCCCGTCGGCAGTGTCTTCGTCGCCGTGGCGATCTTCCTCTTCGCTTTCAGCAGTATCATCGGCAACTACTATTACGGCGAAGCCAATATCCGCTTCATCACCCGCCGTCCGGGCGCACTGACCCTCTACCGGCTGCTGGTCGGGGCGATGGTGCTGTTCGGGGCCCTTGCCACGCTCGATCTGGCGTGGAGCCTTGCCGACATTACGATGGCGCTGATGACCCTCTTCAACCTCGCCGCTATCCTGCTGCTGGGGCGTCAGGCTTTCCTGCTGCTGGCCGATTACGTCGCCCAGAAACGGCAGGGCATCAAAAATCCGGTCTATACGCGTGACCGGATTCCTGAGTTGAAAGACAAGGCGGAGTGCTGGTAGCAATTCAGCAGGCCGCCGCCGAAGTCGGCCGGGGGCGTCAGTTCACCACCACATTCGCGAAATATTCGCGCAGCAGCGCCGCCGCGCGGTCCAGCTGTTCCGGCGTATTCTCCCTGACGTCCGAGAGCTTGTACTCCTTTCCCATCGCTTCGTATTTGTGAACTCCGAGCGTGTGGTAGGGCAGCAGCTCGACCCGTTCGATCTGTTTGTAGCCGCCGAGCCGCCCGCCCAGCGTGCGGATGTCGGCTTCGGCGTCGCTGTAGCCCGGCACCAGCACGTAGCGGAGCCAGAAGGGTTTGCCGTGTTCTTCGAGCCATGCCGCCGTGCGCAGGGTCCGGGCGTTGTCGCGCCCGGTGAGCGCGAGGTGGCGTTCGGGATCGGCCTGCTTCACGTCGAGCAGGATCAGGTCCGCCAGCCCCAGCAGCTCTTCGACCGCCGGATTCCAGATGCTGCCGTTCGTGTCGATGCAGACGTGGATGCCCGCCTCCCGGAGCCTGCGCACCAGCGGCGCCAGCGCCGCGGCCTGAAACGTCGGTTCGCCGCCCGAAAAGGTCACGCCGCCCCGCCGTCCGTAAAAGGGTTTCTGGTCCACGGCCATGCGGAGTATCTCGTCCGGGGACGTGGGCGTGCCGCCGCAGGCGTCGATCGTGTCGGGATTGGCGCAGTAGAGACAGCGGAAATTGCATCCCTGCAGGAAAACGACGAGCCGGAGTCCCGGCCCGTCGAATGTTCCCATGGATTCGTAGGAGTGTACCTTTATCATCTTACATCCGCTCGTGGAAACTGCGGCTGATGACCTCCAGCTGGTGTTCGCGGCTCAGCTTGGTGAAGTTCACGGCATAGCCCGACACGCGGATCGTCAGCTGCGGATAGTTTTCGGGGTGCTCCATGGCGTCTTCGAGCATCGCGCGGTTCAGCACGTTCACGTTCAGGTGGTGCGCCCCCTTGGTGAAGTAGCCGTCGAGCATCGTCACGAGGTTCTCGATCCGCTCCTCCTGCGTCGGACCCAGCGATTTGGGGACGATCGAGAAGGTGTTCGAGATGCCGTCCTGCGAGTCGCGGTAGCGGAGCTTGGCCACCGAGGCCAGCGAAGCGATCGCGCCGCTCTTGTCGCGTCCGTGCATCGGGTTGGCGCCCGGAGCGAAAGCCACGCCTTTGGCGCGTCCGTCGGGCGTCGCGCCGGTCTTCTTGCCGTACATCACGTTCGAGGTGATGGTCAGCAGCGAGAGGGTAGGACGGGCGTTCTTGTAGACGGGCAGCTTCTTCAGCTCCTCGCTGAAATAGTACACGAGGTCCACGCCCAAGTGGTCCACCCGGTCGTCGTTGTTGCCGAAGCAGGGGAATTCACCCTCGATGTCGAATCCGTCGGTGAGCCCCTGCTCGTTGCGGCGCGCCGTCACCTTGGCGTATTTGATGGCCGAGAGCGAGTCGAGGGCGATCGAGAGACCGGCCACGCCGTAGGCGAGGTTGATGCGCGGGTCGGTGTCCACCAGCGCCATCTGGGCCTTCTCGTAATAGTATTTGTCGTGCATGTAGTGGATGATGTTCATGGCCTCGTTGTAGACGCGGGCGATCTCTTTGAGCACCATCTTGTAGTTGCGCATCACCTCTTCGAAGCGTAGCGGACCCTCGGTGAGCGCCGGAATGCCTTTGACCATCAGCGTGCCGGTGTTCTCGCAGCGGCCGCCGTTCAGAGCCAGCAGCAGGGCCTTGGCCAAATTGCAGCGGGCGCCGAAGAACTGGATCTGACGGCCGATGTCCTGATACGACACGCAGCAGGCGATGCCGTAGTCGTCCGAATGGCGCACTTCGCGCATCAGCTCGTCGTTCTCGTACTGGATCGAGCTGGTGTCGGCCGAAACCTTGGCGCAGAAATCCTTGAATCCCTGCGGCAGGTCGGGGCTCCACAGAATCGTGAGGTTGGGTTCGGGCGACGGGCCGAGGTTGTAGAGCGTCTGCAGGAAACGGAACGAGGTCTTGGTCACCTTCGTGCGGCCGTCGTTGAAGCGTCCGCCGATGGCTTCGGTCACCCACGTCGGGTCGCCGGCGAAGATGTCGTTGTAGGACTGCATTCTGAGGTGGCGCACCATGCGGAGCTTGATGACGAACTGGTCGATCAGCTCCTGCGCGAACACTTCGTCGATGTTGCCGTGGGCCAGATCGTACTCGATGAAGATGTCGAGGAACGACGAAACGTTGCCCAGCGACATTGCGGCGCCGTCCTGCTCCTTCACGGCGGCGAGGTAGGCCATGTAGACCCACTGTACGGCCTCCTGCGCCGAGTGCGCCGGACGGCTCAGGTCCAGTCCGTAGTATTCGCCCATCGTGCGGATCTCCTTGAGAGCCTTGATCTGCTCCGCGACCTCTTCGCGCAGGCGGATGCGGGCGTCGGTCATCGGGCCGGTCAGGCCGCGCAGGTCCTCGGTCTTGGCTTCGATCAGCCGGTCGGTGCCGTAGAGGGCCAGACGGCGGTAGTCGCCGATGATGCGGCCGCGGGCGTAGTTGTCGGGCAGACCCGTCAGGAAGCCCAGCGAACGGAACGAGCGGATCTCCTCGGTGTAGACGTCGAACACGCCGTCGTTGTGCGTTTTGCGGTAGTGGGTGAAAATATCCTTAACCTTCTCGTCCACGTCGACGCCGTTCTCCTTGCAGGCGCGCGATACGACGTTGATGCCGCCGAAGGGCTTGATGGCGCGCTTGAGCAGCTGGTCGGTCTGCAAACCGACGATCAGCTCCTGTTCTTTGTCGATGTAGCCGGCTTTGTGCGAAGTGATGGTCGAAACGGTCTTGTTGTCCAGCGAACGGACGCCGTTGTTGGCGCGCTCCTCTTCGAGGGCCTTGAGACAGAGGTTCCAGATGTGCTTCGTGCGGTCGGTGGGACCCTGCAGGAAGGAGGCGTCGCCCACGTAGGGGGTGATGTTCGTCTGAACGAAACTCGTCACGTTGATCTCCTTGCTCCAAAGTCCGTCGATAAAGGTTTTGTTCAATTCCATAAATTATTATTCGTCAAAATGAGATTAAAATTGTTTTCTTTGGGATGCGCAAAGGTATGTTATTTTTTTCACAATACCGAACGCTGTGGCGCATTTTCTTAAAAAATCTTAAAAAATACCTGCAATTTGTCGGACCATATCGCCCCGGAGCGTTTTTTCTGCAGGACGGAGTCCTTCGGCCTACGGTTTGGCCCCTGCTTTGCAGCGACGAATGCGGACCGGGATCGGGCGGCATCGGCATCGGCAGCGTCGGGCCCGGCGGACCGGTGCCGCCGCAGATTCCGGCGGGCCGATATGTGCGACCGATGCGGCGGAATACGGCCCGGAGGTCTCGAACGCGCATCTTGCCTTCGGGTCCCGCCGCAGTTTTGCCGGGACGGGTGTATGCTGTTTTACCGGGGCGGGTGTATGTTGCGGACCTTTGCTGGTTTGCCCGACCGGACTTTCGCCGTTTTGCCGGGGCGAACGCTCACTGTTTTGTCGGTCCGGGCGCATTGACCGGAATATTTCGTACCTTTGTCCCGGAAGTCGTCCCGTGTTTCTGGCGCCGCACCCGCTAAGATGCGCACCCGCTGAGTGCCCGCAGAGATGCGTGCCCGGCATGATGCCGCTTCGGCCCTGCCTGAACGCTCTGCGGCCGCGGACCCGAAGCGGCAGGAAACGGCGACCGTAATTCCGCAAAACCGATTCGTCATGGAAGAACTGACTCTTACGACCCCCGCGCTGCTCTTTTCAGCCGTCTCGCTGATTCTGCTGGCCTACACCAACCGTTTTCTGTCGTACGCCCAGCTGGTGCGCACGCTCAAGGAGCAGCACCTCCAGCACCCCTCGAAAGTCACCCGCGCGCAGATCGACAACCTGCGCCGCCGCCTGCACCTCACGCGCACGATGCAGATTCTGGGCGTTTCGAGCCTTTTTCTCTGCGTGGTGACGATGTTCCTGCTGTATGTCGGATTTTTCGTCCTTTCGGCCTATGTCTTCGGCGCGGCGTTGCTGCTGCTGATCGGTTCGCTGGGCGTGTCGATCTGGGAAATCCAGATTTCGGTCCGCGCCCTCGAAATCCACCTGCACGACATGGAGAAATAGCCGTAATGACGAAGATGCCGCGACCTCGCGTCGCTGCATCTCCCACTAACCTACTTATGTAACCTAAAACCAACTTGGAAAACCTCGTCCGGTTTTCACACTGCAAATATACGGGGCCGTCGTTACTTTGAAATGACGGCCCCGTTACATTTCCGTTTCACGGGCCGGAGGACATTCCGCCGCAAAACCCCGGCATACCGGGAACCGCAGGCGCGTGGCCGGACGCGGACAGTGCGGTGCGGCCGGACAGGCATGCGGAGATGTGCGGTTCCTGCAAATGAAAGGGTCCGGAATTTCCGTCTCCGTTTTTCGCCCGCTTTCCGGAAGTGCCTTTTCGGATTAAAAAGGCGCATTTCCGTCGGTTTCGGGTTTTTTTATTAATTTAGCGGAGTGAAAACGGTGTGCGCCGGCACTCCGGTCCGGCCCGTTTCCCGATCTTCAGCGATGCTCAGACGTTTGTTCATATTGGCCGCCGTCGTGTCTCTCGGACTTCCTGCCGTCCGCGCGCAGGAGGGTGCGGCTTCGCATGCCGCGGTGATTCAGGCCGATACGCTGCCGGTGTTGCTGGAACGGCTGGAACGGGACCCTGAGGACATAGACCTGCTGGTCGAAATCTGCTCCCAATACACCATGCGGAGCGAATTCGCCGCGATTCATCCCTACGTTTCGCGTCTCCGCAGGGCCGGGGCCGCACACGACGACGAGCGTGCGCTGATGTACGCCGACCTCTTTTCCGGACAGTCCTACCTGCTCGCCGAGGGCAGCGACTCGACCCGCATATACCTCGACCGGGCTTTGATCCGCGGGCGGCAGTGCGAAGACCCGGTGGCCTTGTGCCGGATTTACAATGCGCTGGGAATCTATGCCGTCAGCATCGAAACGAACTATTTCGGCGGCATCGAGTATTTCCTCGAAGCGATGAAGTACGCCCGCAGCGCCTCGCTGAACCGCTTCTATCTGGTGGCGCAGTGCAATCTTGCCAATACGTACTACATGCGCAACGACCCCGCGGGTCTGAAATACGCCGAGGAGGTCTACCGGCTGGGCACCGAGTGGGGTTACGACTACCTCGCTTTCGGCGGTGCGGTCATCAGCGCCTACATGCACTACATGCTCGGCGATCAGAACCGGGCTTTGGAATACATCCTCCGGACGCTTCCCGACACCGATAAATTCGGCTACCACACCGAGCTTTACAGCCTCTACGCCAATATCCTCCATGCGCAGGGCGACGATGCGGGCGCCGAACGCTATTACCTGATGGCGCTCGACCACATCGACCAAAAGGTCGTGACCGCCGCCGTGATGACCTACCTCAGCTACGGAACCTACCTGAACGACCGGGGCGAGTACGCCCGTGCGATTCCGGTGCTCCGGCAGGGCATCGAACTCTCGGAGCGGAGCAACAACGCCGTGCACCGCTATAAGCTTTACCTGCGTATCTCCGAGGCCGAGACCGCGCTGGGCCGCTACCGCGAGGCGCTGGACTATTTCAAGAGCTACCATAGTCAGGCGGACAGCATCTTCAACGTCGAGCGGGAGCGTTCGATCAACGAACTGCGGGTCAGGTACGACGCCGAACGGCAGGAGAACATGCTGCGCAAGAGCGAAATCGACCTCATCCGCCAGCAGCGCCGATTCCAGCTGCTGCTGTTGCTGCTGCTCTTCGCCGTCGGCATTTCGACGGTGGTCTATATCCTCTACCGGCGCAAGGACAAGATGTACAAGCAGATCGTCCGGCAGCAGTACGAATTCCTAAAAAAGGAGAAAAAGGCCGCGCAGCCGGCCATGCCCCCCCCCGGCCCTACCTCCCCGCAGACCGAAAAGCCGTCGCCCGACCGTGACGACCACGCCGTGCGCGACGCCGAACTCTTCGCCCGGATCGAGTACCTGATGCAGACCGAAGGCGTCTACCGCCAGAACGACCTGACCATCGAACGGCTCGCCGAGCGGCTCGACACCAACCGTACCTATATCTCCCGTGCGATCAACCAGCAGGCCGGAAAGACCTTCAGCAGCTACGTCAACAGCTACCGTATCGACGAGGCCGTGCGGCGGCTTTCCGACGTCGATGACGATACGCCGCTCAAGGCGCTTGCCCAGATGCTCGGCTACAACCATCTGCAAACCTTCTACACTTCGTTCCAGAGCGCGATCGGCATGCCGCCGTCTAAGTACCGCGAGAAACTGCTCAAACTCCACCGCGAGCACCAGCTCTGAACGCAACCCCGTTTTTCGGGGTTTGTTTTTTTTCGGAATTTGTCAATTTTTACGAATTCCGAAAAAGAGCGTTTCATAAATCGTCCGGCTTCTTTTACTTTTGTCAATAGGTTAGTGAGGGGCACCTGCCCGGTGCGGCGGTGCGTATCCTTTGGTTGTTTTGCTTGGCGGATGCCTGTTTTGCGCAGGCGGTGCCGCCGCCGAATCCCGACGTATTCCTTTAAATGCTGTTCATATGAAAAAAACTTTACTATTCAGCAGTCGATTCTTGCTGACTGCGGCCTTGTTCTTCTGCGCCGCTTCGGTCGTCTCCTGCCAGAAGGAGCCGACCGCCGACCCCGCGCCTGCGCGCGCCGCGATCCGTCTGACCGCCGAGCCGGCGGATATGGTCCGGACCAAGAGCGAGACGGACGTCGCTTACGCTTCCCGCTTCGTGGAGGGGGACGCCATCGGCCTCTTCGCCGTGATCCGCTCCGAAGCCGAAACGCAGGCCTATCCGGCCGCTTCGGGCAACTATATTCAGAACGCCAAATTCGTCCGTCAGGCCGACGGTTCGTGGCGTGAGGAAGGCTCCAAATCCTATTACATGGAGCAGGGGCAGGTCATGGACCTCTATGCCTATTATCCCTATGCTGAAAATGCCGATCCTACGGCGCTCGTCTACGACGCTTCGGTTGCCGAAGCCGACTTCATGACGGCCCGCACGGCGGGATTCAGCGAGCGCGACGGCGAGATCAGACTCGTATTCCGTCATAAACTGGCGCTGGCCGAAGCCTTCGTCGCGGACGCCGACAAACTGACCGATTACGCCGTGACGGTGCAGAACGTGCGCACGAAAGCGGTGTTCTCGCTGGCGGCCGCGGCCCAAGATGCCGAAATGCAGTCCGTGGACGCCAAGACGGCTTCGGTGGCGATGACGCGCTGCGGCAACGCTTTCCGCGCCTACCTGCCGGCGCAGGAGATCGCCGAAGACAAGGCCCTGCTGAAGGTCGAGGGCAACGGCTTCGCGGCTTTCGACTACACGCATCCGGGCAAAACCTCGCTGGCCGCCGGTCAGGTCCGCAAACTGCTGGTTACGCCCGCTTTCGCAAATCCCGAACTGCTCCCCAACTGTTACGTCGTATCGCCGGGCGAGACGCTCTACATTCCCGTTTGCAAAGCCTTCGGCGTCTGGGAGAAGAACGAAGTGCTGGCGGGCGCCGGCACCGGCATGCTGGGAGCCATGGGCGCCCGCGTAGTCTGGGAGGACGTGCGCTATCTGCTCAACGACGATCAGATCACCGTGCTGGGCAGCGGCTCGAAGGCCGTTATTCAGGTGCGCACCACGCCCCGGACCTGCGGCAATGCGGTGCTCGCGCTGGAGATCGGCGGCGAGATCCGCTGGAGCTGGCACCTCTGGATCACCGATTACGATCCCAATGCTCCCGAAGCGCAGAAATCGAAGAACGGCCGGACCTTCATGGACCGCAACCTCGGTGCGATGAACGCCGAATACGGCAATATCGATGCGTTGGGACTCCAGTATCAGTGGGGCCGCAAGGACCCGGTTCCGTGTCCTGCGAAATGGGAGGACATCGCTACGCGCCCCGTGTGGAACGGCGTGGGCGTCAAGGTCGGTTTCTCGACCAAGGCCAATTCGGCCGTGATCCGCGACAACCTCGTGGCTTCGATCAACGAGCCGCTGGCGCTCATCAAGGGCCTCGGCCTTCCCTACGACTGGTATGCTACCGAGAAAAAACAGGGGCAGAACCGCTGGTGCGCCGCCGACGGCTCGAAAACCGAGTTCGATCCCTGTCCCCGCGGATGGCGGGTTCCCGTGTCCGGTTTCGGAACCTTGTCGCCGTGGTACAATTGTGTTACTGCCGGCATCCCGTGGCTCAACGGAGTGATCTGGGAGGATCTGGGCTACTGGCCCGCGGCCGGTTTGCTCGAATCCAGCGGCCAGAGCTATCTGGGCCTGTTCGGCTACTATTGGGCGGCGACTCCCGGTGAAAACCTGAGCCCCGGCATTTCGCAGGAGGAGTGCGCCTACGGGTACAACTTCGACAACCAGCATTCTCAGACCAGCTACCTCCAGTACCGTCATACCGTTTTGTCGGTGCGCTGCGTCAAAGTGCAGTAATTCGATGTCTCACGCTTTAAAAAGATAATCACCATGAAATATACAGGTTCCATCCATACGACGTTTTATGCGCTTCTGGCCGCCGCCGCGCTTACGGCCGCCGGCTGCAGCGACGACGATAACGAAAAGGGCGGAGGAGCGACTGGCGTCGAGGCGAACTTCTCGGCCGAAATCACCCCTTACACCCGTGCCGCCGGCGACACTTGGACCAACGGCGATGCCGTCGGCATCTATATGCTCGGCGGCGATGCGGGCACGGCGGACAACGTGCGCTATACCTGCGAACCCAACGGACGGCTGTCGGCCGCGGATGCGAAAATCGTCATTCCCGGCAGCGGCACTTTCGATTTCGTCGCCTATCACCCTTACAAGCAGAGCAGCCTGAGCGGCGATGCGGGTAAGATCGACGGCTACCTCTATCCCGTCGTCCTGAGCGACCAGACCGATCCCGCGGCGATCGACCTTCTGTGGAGCGACAATGCGACCGGGGTCACGGCCGCCGCGCCCGACGTGAAGTTCACCTTCGAACACGTGCTGTCGAAGGTCGAAATCGCCGTCAAGCAGGGCGGAGGCATCTCGGCCGACGACCTTGCCGGGGTTGTCGTCACCATCGACGGCGTCTACAACGAGGGCTTCTTCGCCCTGAACAGCGGCAGGATCGGCAATACGGGCGTTCCCGGTGCCGTGACGGCGCGCGCCGTCACCGAGGGCGTCAGCTACGAGGCGATCGTTCTGCCGACCACCGGCGCCGCGCAGCAGGGCCGCGTCTTCACGGTGGAGGCTCCCCTGCTGGGACGCACCTACACATGGACGATGCCCGACGACTATCTTTTCGTGGGCGGCAAGATCCACGAGATCGAAATTACGGTCGACGTGGACGGCATTTCGGTCGTCACGGGCGACATCGCCGACTGGAACGGCGGTGATTCCAATCCCGAAGTTGAGACCGACGACGCCGAATTCCTCGCGCTTCCCAACTCCTATATCGCCCGTCCGGGTTCGACGGTGACGATTCCCGTTGCCAAGGCCTATGCCGCATGGCACAATATCCCGATGCTTCAGGAAGGCTCGTTCAGCATTCCCAACGACCTGACCGCCCGCATCGTATGGCAGGAGCGTTTCGATGAAGACGAAACCATCCTGTTCTCGACCAACGACAAGGTCACGATGACCGGATCGGGCATCAACGCCGCAATCGAAGTCGTCTTGAATCCCGATGTCGAAGGCAGCCTTGTCGTGGGCGTGTACGACGGCGACGGCAACTGCTACTGGAGCTGGCATATCTGGGCCACCGAGTACGATCCCTCGCAGCCCGCAGGGCAGCAGACCGTCGGCGGCAACGTCTTCATGGACCGCAATCTGGGCGCCACTTCGCTCGTGAAGGGGCCGCAGAGCGCCGGATGTTTCTACCAGTGGGGCCGCAAGGACCCGTTCCAAGGTCCCTATACGTGGATGATGTTTCTCAATGCCAACGCCGGCTGGTCGAACGACGGTATCGGCAAGTTCATGACGCTCAAAGGGCTTGCTTCGACGAAGGTTCCCTCCGAGAATCTCGTGGCTTCGGTCCAGCAGCCTTACCGCTATATTGTGGGTATTTCCGGAACGCAGGACTGGCTGTCGCCGGATGTCGGCGGCGAAGCCTACCGCTGGAGCAACGCCGACGGTACGAAAGGCGTCTTCGACCCGTGCCCTGAGGGGTGGCGCGTGCCTGTTTCGGGTGCGGGAGCGGCTTCCGCGTGGGCCGATCTGAACGGCGTGTGGGATGCGGAGCGTACCGGATGCGTTTTTGCCGAAGGCAACGGCTACTATCCTGCGGCCGGCTATATCAATATCATGTCGGCGTCGGGTTCGGGCGGCGGCGCGGAAGCGGGTACTTCGGGCTACTGCTGGAGCGCATCGTCGGCCGGCCGGAACGGCTATGCGCTGACTTACAGCGTCTCCGCCATCAAAACCGAGGCCGAACTGACCAAGGCGTGGGCCTGCCCCGTCCGCTGCGTGAAGGATGTCAAATAGCACGCGGATATAGGAAGAAGACCGCCGCCCTTTCGTGGGGCGGCGGTCTTTGTTTTGGCGGCCGTGCGGTGTTTCCCGACCGCTGTTTTCTGTGCGGTGTTTTCTGTGCGGTGTTTCCCGTTCTGTGTTTCCTATCCGGTGTTTTCCGGCCGCTGTCTTCCGTTCGTCCGGTCCGGAATTCTCCGCAGGCCTGTCTTCTGCCGCGCCTATTTTCTGCTTTCGAGGAAGTAGTGCTGCGACTTGAGCAGGTTGCGGGCCTGCAGGATCATCGTCTTGGTTTCGTTGAGGATCGTCAGATAGAGTACACTGGCCCGCGTGCTGGCCGCCGGGTCGCCGTTGATGCGGCGCAGCTGGTTTTTGATCGCCTCGACGATGGTGTCGAAGAGCTTGTCGCGCATTTCGAGCACCATGTCCAGATCCGAAAAGTCCTTCGTGCGGAGCATGTCGTTGATTTTGTCGAAAATCGCCTCCACCTGATCGTTTACGCGCATCAGATCCACGATCTGCTCCTTCGACAGCCCCTCGTGGTTGTTGTCGATGTGTCCGAACGCAGGACGGGTGATGTGGATCAGCGCCTTGGTCACCTCCGAGAGGTAATCCACCACCTGCACGTAGAAGTGCCCGGTGTCGATGTCGCACTGCTGCAGGCGGCGCAGCGTGGGCATGATGCCGTACTTGCGGTCGCGGGCCTCTTCGAAGAGCCTGTTCGACGACTGCACCATCTCCTTGAGCACCTTGCGGTTCTCCTTGAAAACGGCGACCAGCGTCCGGTTGTAAATGCGCGTCACCTGCTCCATCGTCGTGCATACTTCGCCGATGCAGACGCAGAGCACTTCGTCCGGGGTCTCGGCTTTGATTACCGGCAGTTCCTCCGCGGCGGCTTTCTCCTCCGGCTTGGTGCGGTGGCTGCGGATGAGCAGCCATGCGCAGAGAGCGACGAGCGCCGTGACGGCGATCCAGCCGCCCCAGAGCAGCAGCAGCGTCACGCAGAGGGCGATCAGGAATCCGCCGAGCGCGGTGATGAACCACCCCGAAATGACGGCCATGACGCCCGTGATGCGGTATACGGCGCTTTCACGGCCCCACGTCCGGTCGGCGAGCGATGAACCCATAGCCACCATGAAGACCACGTAGGTGGTCGAGAGCGGCAGTTTGTAGGAGGTGCCTATGGCGATCAGGATCGAGGCGGCCGTGAGGTTTACGACGGCGCGGATCATGTCGTAGGGCGCCGACGAACGCTCTTCGGCGGGCAGCGGTTCGAAGCGTCGGTCGATGATTTTCTGCATGCGGTCGGGAATCAGCCCCGTCCACATGGTGTTGAGCGCGAGCGAGGCGCGTACCAGACTGCGCGAGACGAAGGTCGAGCCGAACCGCTCGTCGCCCTCGTGCTGTGAGGCGAGCGAAAGTTCGGTCTCGGTGACGTGGCGCGATTTCTTCGAGAAGAAGAGCGTCAGGACCATCACTGCGCCCGACAGCAACAGCAGCAGGAAGTTGGCGCGCGCCGGATTGGCCAGTTCGCCCATCATGATCGACTCGCTGCCCGTTTCGCGGGCGATCTGCCATGCGTCGTAGCTGGCCAGCGGCACGCCGATGAAGTTCACCAGATCGTTGCCTGCGAAGGCCAGCGCCAGCGCGAAGGTGCCTGTGAGGATGGTGATGCGCATGATGTTGAGCCGCATGCGCTGGAAAATCCAGAGCACCACCGACGCTCCGGCCCAGAAGACGAGCAGCGTTACGAGCACGTGCTCGCCGACGTACTCCCCGACCGAAGTCGGAATCAGCCCCGAACTTTTCAGCCCCTTGAACAGCGCGAAGTAGAGGATTCCCGCCAGCGAGATGCCGCACCATACGGCGCCCCAGCGGCGGAACGCCTTTGCGTAGCGGAACGAGAAGATGAGCCGCGAAACGTACATGAAGAGCGACCCTGCGGCGAACGCCAGCGCCACCGAGAGCAGGATGGCCGCGATGATGGCCATTGCCTTTCCGGTGTTGATGTACTGCGAGAGGTCCGAAACCGAAGCGGCCGGATCGCCCCAGATGTGGTAGAGTGCCGCGGCGACTCCCGCGCCCAGCAGTCCGAATACCATCGACACGGTGGTCGAGGTGGGCAGTCCGAGGGTGTTGTAAATGTCCAGCAGCAGGATGTTGCCCAGCATCATGCCCAGAAAGAGCATCATGATCTCCGGGAAGGAGAATTGTCCGGGATAGAAGACGCCGCTGCGCGCCACCTCCATCATGCCGCTCGACGTGAGCGTGCCGACGAGGATGCCGGCGGCGGCGATCCAGAGGATGACGCGGCGCGGTGCGGCTTTCGATCCGAGGGCCGAGTTGAGAAAGTTGACCGCGTCGTTGGCCACGCCCACGACGATGCCCATCACGGCCAGCAGGCCCATGACGATGACGATGCTTGTGAATAGAGGACTCATATGGTCGTTTGTCGTTTGTTTTCGGCGGTTCCGTTTTGGCGCTCCGCCGTGTGTTTTCGTCCGGCCCTGCATCCGTTTTCCGGAGGAGGCTTTCGCCCGCCGTCTTGGGCGGAGATCGCCGCCCTGCGGTGCGGGCCGGTCTTTCCGGTGCAAAGGAACGAAACGGATGTTACAAACGTGTTACGGACGGGTTGCGGCTCTATGAATGTTTGCGCAGGGTGAAGGTGAATTCCAGTCCGCCGCGCTCCGAGTTGCGGACCGAGATCGTGCCGCCGTGCATCATCACGGCGTTTTTGACGATCGCAAGCCCCAGCCCCGTGCCGCCCAGCTTGCGCGAACGCCCCTTGTCGATGCGGTAGAAGCGTTCGAAAATGTGGGGCAGGTGTTCTTCCTCCACGCCGATGCCGTTGTCGGAGAACTGCAGCGTGTACTGCTCCGGCGAGTCGTCCAGCAGGCGGATGAAAATGTCGCGTCCGCCCGAATAGGCCGCGGCGTTGTCCGCGAGGTTGCGGAACACCGAACCCAGCAGCGAAGGACTGCCCTCCATTTCGAGCGGGTAGGGGAAGTTGCAGTTCACGCGCAGCCGCTGCCCTTCGGGCCGGAGCTGCATGTCGGCGCGGATTTCGTCCACGATGTCGTTCAGCACGACGCGCTCCCTGAGGATCAGCTGGCTCGCCTCGTCCATGCGCGTGACGGTCGAGATGTCGGCGAGCAGGCTGCGCAGCCGCGCCACCTGCGCGCAGCTCTTTTCGAGAAACGCCGTGCGCTTCTCCGCTCCGAGCCCCGGATTGTCCAGCAGGGTTTCCAGATACCCCTGAATCGCTGCCACGGGCGTTTTCAGTTCATGGTTGATGTTGTTCGTGAGTTGTTTCTTGATGCGGATTTTCTCCTGCTGTTCGTGCAGAGCCAGCGCATGTTCGCGGTCGCGGTCGGCCGTGGTGCGCTGCAGACGGGCGTACAGCCGGATGATATGGCTCGATATGTCGCCCAGTTCGTCGTGCGGAAAGACCGCCTGCTCGTCGATCCGCTCGCCCCGTTCGGCACGCTGGGCGAAATCTCTCAGCCGCGTGATGTTGTGTCCCAGCCGGCGGGTCGCGAAGTAGGCCGCCACGCTCATCAGCAGCGTGACGCCCAGCATGAACCACAGAAATTCGCGGTCTGCGGCCAGCACTTCGCGGAGCGTTATCGAATAGGGCACAGCCGAACGGACGACGACCCCGCCGTCGGACATGGCCGAATAGAAATAGTAGAGGTCGGTGCTCTCCGAATGGCGGCGGATCGTGAATCCCGTGCCGCGGGCGAGGGCTTCGGCGACTTCGGGGCGGTCGAGGTGGTTGGTTTCCGGAAGGCTGCCGGCCGAATTGTCGAAGGTGACGCGCCCGGCGTCGTCGATCACCGTCACGCGCAGGTCGCCGAACGGTTCGTCGCGTGCGGCGATGAACTCCTCAGGCGTCGCGCCGTCGGCGAGGGCGTCGAGCATCCGCAGGTTGAAGAGCTGCAGGCGGGTGTCGAGCCGTTCGGCCTTGAACTGCTTTTCGCGGCCGTACTGAAAGACGATGAAGCAGGCGACCAGCGCCCACGAAAACGCGAGCAGCAGCAGGAAGAGCCGCCGGTGGTAGGAGAGGCTACTCCTCAAATCCGTACCCATAGCCCAGACGTGTTACGATGTGGTCTCCGTAGACGCCGATTTTGCGGCGCAGCCGCGTGATATTGACGTCGATGGTGCGGTCCAGCACGATCACCTCGTCGCTCCAGACCTGATGCAGTATCTCCTCGCGCGAAAAGATTCTGCCGCGGTTCGAAAGCAGCAGGGCGAGTATTTCGAACTCCTTTTTTGTCAGGGCCAGCGGCGTTCCGTCCACGGTGCAGATTTTGCGGGCGAGGTCCATGTGCAGCCCTTCGAACGCGATCGCCCTGCTCTGGCCCGCTTCAGGTGCGGTGCGGCGCAGTACGGAGCGCACGCGGGCCAGCACTTCGCGCACGGAGAAAGGCTTGGCGATATAGTCGTCGGCTCCGATGTTGAGTCCCGCGACCGTGTCGTCCTCGGTGTCTTTGGCCGTGCAGAAGATGATCGGCACGGCGGCCGTTTCGGGCTGCGCCCGGAGCAGCCGGGCCATCTTGAATCCGCTCATCTCGCCCATCATGACGTCGAGCAGAATCAGCGAATAGCGTTCGGGGTGCATGCCGAGGGCCTGTTCGGCGCTGTACGCCGTATCGACTTCGTAACCCTCGACTTCGAGATTGAACTGAAGAATCTCGCAGAGGGATTCCTCGTCGTCCACCACAAGGATTTTGTGCTTTGTCATAACTGTTACGGATTGGTATCCGCATCAAAAGTACGTAACAATCCCTTTATTGCGTGGTCCCCGCCGAATATTTAACCGAAATGTAACAGCCCGTCATTCGCCCAGCACCTGCATCTGCTGGCGGATCGACTCCTCGTGGATGGCCTGCAGCACCGAGCGCATGAATTCGCGGTCCATGCCCAGCTGTACGGCCTGCTCCGCGCGTCGCGCCAGCAGGTCTTCGTAACGTTTGGCCTGCAGGATCGGCATGTTGTGCTCTTTCTTGTACTGTCCGATGTCGCGCGATACCCGCATGCGGCGCACGAGCAGTTCGAGCAGTTCGTCGTCTATCTTGTCGATCTGCGAACGCAGTTCCGAAAGGCTCTCCGTCGTGGTGTTGGCTTCGCGGATCACCAGACTGCGGCAGATGTAGGCCAGACCCTGCGGCGTCACCTGCTGGGCCTTGTCGCTCCACGCGCAGTCGGGCGAACAGTGCGCTTCGACGATCAGCCCGTCGAATCCGAGGTCCATGGCCTGCTGCGAAAGCGGCGCGATCAGTTCGCGGCGGCCTCCGATGTGGCTGGGGTCGCAGAAGATCTGCAGGCCCGGCAGGCGGCGGTGCAGCTCGATGGGGATCGACCACATCGGATGGTTGCGGTAGAGACTCTTGTCGATCGACGTGAAGCCGCGGTGAATGACTCCTAGACGGCGGATGCCGGCGTTGTAGATGCGCTCCACGCCGCCGATCCACAGTTCGAGGTCCGGACTCACGGGGTTTTTGACCAGCACCGGAATGTCGTGGCCGCGCAGCGCGTCGGCGATCTCCTGCATGGCGAAGGGATTGGCCGTGGTGCGGGCGCCGATCCAGATCATGTCGATGCCCCCTTCCAGTGCCGCCATGACATGCTTGCGCGTGGCGACCTCGGTGGCGGTGTACATGCCCGTTTCGCGCTTCACGCGCCGGAGCCATGCCACGCCTTCGGCGCCCACGCCCTCGAACCCTCCGGGTTTGGTGCGGGGCTTCCAAAGTCCGGCGCGGAAAATCCGCACGCCTTCGGCGGCCAGTTCGCGGGCGGTTTCGATCACCTGCTCTTCGGTTTCGGCGCTGCACGGTCCCGCGATGACCAGCGGGCGCCGGGGATCGAGTCCCGGAAAATTGATGGGTTGCAAATCTTTCATATCAGTTCTGTTTGAATTATTGTCGTTTGTCTTGTCTCTGTCTTTTCGCGTCATTCGCAGCCTGCCGCCGCGTTTGCGTCTCTGTCCCCGCCCGCCGCGAAAATCGGGTCCTATGTCCTTCTGTTCAGATTTCGGGATTGGGATATTCGGCGTATTCGCCCAGAATCCGGAAGTCGCTGGTCAGCGGCCGGGCCGCATCGACCGCCTGCCGGTACCGCACCGGGTCATCGAAGGTGACGTCCACGTAAAACCGGTATTCCCATTCGCGTCCGATGATCGGCAGCGACTGTATTTTCGTGAGGTTGATTCCGTAGAAGGACAGCAGCGTCAGCACTTTCGAGAGGCTCCCCTGCGCGTGGGGCAGCGTGAATACCAAAGACGCCTTGTCGGTGCGGGCCGGATCGGTGAACTCCGCCGCGCGGCTGCGGTCGGCCAGTACCAGAAAACGGGTGAAGTTGTGCTTGTTGGTCTCGATGCCGCGTTCGAGGATTTCGAGTCCGTAGAGTTCCGCAGCTTCGGCGCCGCAGATGGCCGCCGTGCCGGCGAGCCGCTGGCTGGCGATTTCGCGGGCGCTTCCCGCCGTGTCGTCGCGCTCGACGACTTTCATCGCGGGCCGGGCCTTGAGGTATTCGCCGCACTGCATCAGGGCGATCGGGTGCGAATGCACCTCGCGGATGTCCGTGACCCGCTGTCCCGGAAGCGCCGCCAGCACGTGCGAGATGCGGAGCTTGTACTCGCCGATGACCGTCAGCGTGCTGCGGCGCAGCAGTTCGTGGTTAGGCAGCAGGCTTCCGGCGATGGTGTTTTCGATGGCCGCCACCCCCAGCAGCTCCGCGTCGGCCGCCATGCGGGCGAACTGCTCGTCGAAACTCACGCAGGGCAGCACTTCGACCTCTTCGCCGGGGAAACTTCCGTGCGCCGCCGTCTCGTGGAAACAACCCGCTATCCCCTGTATCGTTATCCGTTTCATCTTCTGAATCGCATTAAAAAATCCCGCTCTTCTGCAGAACGGGATCCTTCGTGTTTTCACTCTATTGTTTTATACAGTTAATTGCATGCCATCCCGCTTCTTCCCTTGCTATAAAAGAAAAAGTAAAAGAAATAATATGCAAAACCGTAAAGTCTCATCGTCTCCTTCGTGGATTAACCTCTGGCAAATGTAGTGAAATATTCCCGAAATCCAAATTTTCAGCCCTGTTTTTTGCCTGCCGCGGCCAGTTTGCGCTCCCTGAAACGCTTCTTGAACTGCTGGCGGCGTCCGAACAGAAGCCTGAAAAACGTGCCCCGCAGCAGCGTGTCGTCCATATCCCACTGCCGCGTTTCGGCGTAGCGGTCGAGGATGTATAGAAACGCCACGGCCGGGCAGCTCAGCCGCCGCAGGTTGATCATGCATTCGTCGGGGCGGAGCGGCCGCCGGAGGAATTTCATGCGGTTTATGTCGATCAGCTGGAAATCGTAGCGTCCCGTCGCCTCGTCGTGCCGCCAGAGGATGTTGGTTTGGTTGAAATCCTCGTGGCAGATCCCTTTTTCGTGGAGCCGGACGGTGAAACGGGAGAATGCTTCGAGCACGGGCAGCGAATCGGAGGTCGGGAACCGTTCCGTAGCCGCCGTGAGCGGTGCGTAGTCCGACCTGCGGGATACGAAATAGGTCTCCGTTATCAGCCCGTTGCGGCGGTATTCGCTCCATGCGACGGGTTCGGGCGTGTCGATTTCCAGCTCGCGCAGGCGCAGGGCGTGTTCGTAGGCGCGCCGGGCCTTGCTCTTGCGGAAAAACGAGTACATGACGGCATTGAACGCGCTGGGCCGTTTGTAACGCTTGACCACGAGCCGTTCGCCTCCGATGTCGAAGGCGCGGATCTGATTGCGGCCGTCGTGAAGCACTTCGCCCGACACCGGGAAAAGTTCCGGAAGCTGCCGGACGAACTGCCGCAGGTGTTCCATGCCGGGATTGACCGTAATTTTCATGTCCGTATTCATTTACACGGCAAAGTTACGGCAAACGATCGGCTTGGATAGTCCATTTTGGGCGCAGTATTGGCTGATTGGGCGGCAATCGGGCTTCGGATTGTTTGTTTTGTCGCTTTTCGTCTGCCTGAAGCGGCCGCTCTTCCGGAGACTTCCGCATGGAATGCGGCGTCTCGGCGGCCGGCGGACCCCAGCGTGCATCTCCGCATTTGGCGTCTCGGCAGCCAACGCCCCTCCCCGGCCTGCATCTTTCGCATTGGGCATCTCCGCAGCCGGCGGACCGCTGCCATCCGCTCCACCTGTTCCCTGACGGTCTTCAGGCCTTTCCGCCGAAATGAAAAAAGGATTACGTGACACCGTAATCCTTGCTTTGCGAGCTGTTGACGAGGATTGAACTCGTGACCTCTTCCTTACCAAGGAAGTGCTCTACCACTGAGCTACAACAGCAACATTTCTCATTCGAGTGGTGCAAAAGTACATAAGAAAAATGAAAAGACCAAAAATTTGTGCGGTTTTCACAATTATTTTCTATCTTTACTTTTGAATTATAACTCTAAACCCATGAAACGTATACTGATAATAGGCGCCGGAGGCCAGATAGGTTCCGAGCTGACGGTTTACCTGCGCAAAATCTACGGCGACCGCAACGTCGTCGCCACCGACATGCGCGAATGCAAGGCTCTCGGCGAAGCAGGGCCTTTCGAAGTGCTCAACGCCCTCGACGCTACGGCCATGGCCTCGGTGGTCGCCCGTTACCATATCGACTCGATCTTCAACCTCGTGGCGCTGCTCTCGGCCGTCGGCGAGCGCAATCCCCAGATGGCGTGGAACGTCAACATGGGTGCACTGAACAATTCGCTCGAAGTGGCCCGCCAGCACCACTGCGCGCTCTTCACGCCCAGCTCGATCGGCGCCTTCGGCCCCACCTCGCCCAAGGATCGGACCCCGCAGGATACCATCATGCAGCCCACGACGATCTACGGCATCTGCAAGGTCACGGGCGAAATGCTGGGCAACTACTACCACCACAAATACGGCGTCGATACCCGCTCGGTGCGTTTTCCGGGCATTATTTCGAGCGTCACGCTGCCCGGCGGCGGCACGACCGACTATGCGGTCGAGATCTACTACGAGGCCATCCGCTCCGGGCGGTTCACCTGCCCCGTGCCGCCGGACGTCTATATGGACATGATCTACATGCCCGACGCGCTGCGCGCCTGCGTCGAACTGATGGAGGCCGATCCCGCGAAACTCGTTCACCGCAACAGCTTCAACATCGCCTCGATGAGCTTCACGCCGGAGATCATCTGCGCCGAGATCAGGAAGCGTCTGCCCGATTTCACGATGGATTACGACGTCGATCCCGTCAAGAAGGAGATCGCCGAGAGCTGGCCCAATTCGCTGGACGACACCTGCGCCCGCGAGGAG
>ERZ1673698.540-NODE-540-length-57226-cov-31.093771_pt1 | contig 57226 bp, 52 predicted proteins | sample MGYA00580228_ERZ1673698 | MGnify/ENA primary metagenome ERZ1673698 (study PRJEB41218, sample SAMN15661768) | gut metagenome | host: Homo sapiens | place: Canada: London | collected 2015-08-20/2019-03-30 | study: EMG produced TPA metagenomics assembly of... | reverse complement strand
CTATGGCGTTGCACGTTACGCTGTCGCCTAAATTTATTTAGGACAATATTGATTTAGGAGATGATTTTAAAGACATATTAGATAAGAAACGTGAAGAAGTAATTAAGAAACAGGAAGAAGAAAAACAACGACAGCACGAAGATGAAGTTAAGAAAGCAGAGAAAAAAGCAAATGCACGTGCAACATTTTTTTTGATTGGGATGATAAGTATGTTGGGATCCTTAATCTTTGTTAGCACAAGCATAACAGCAGTAGTTGTTGGCTTTGTATTAGGTCTTGTTTTTCTTATATTGTCATTTGAGGTTCTCTAATATGGAACGATTGAAATTAAGAACTCAAAAGGAAATATAGATATGGAAACGATAAAATGTAAAAAAATGTAGATGCGAAATGTCGGCAATGTCTGAGGCGTGTCCGCTTTGTGGCACTCCTACACAAGAAGTAGAAGTGGCTGTATCAGAGGAGCCTGTCAAAAAAACAAAATCCAAAAAGAAAGAAGGTGTAAAATCAGCTCAACAAATTGTTGAGGTTGAACAGAAAGAGGTGTCTCAACCTATGACAGGTGGTTATACTATACTTCCCGATGTAAAAATATCGGACAGCCTTATCAATATAATGGAAGACCATGTTAACGCATTACATAGAAATCCTCAATATTCATGTATGTTAATGGCTGATAGTGAAAATGGTGAGATTGCAAACCATATAGTTGGAGAAGATTATTTAATTGGAACAACAGAAATTTTCACCAATCGAGCCAATCTTAATTTCTTCATTACTGTCAAAACCCAAGAAGAAAAGTCAAGATTTAAGGCTCTTGAAAACTCACGACTTTATAAAGAGGGATGCGGTGACTCATATTCAATTGAATGTGGCGAGGATGCTGAGAAATGCGCTTATCTCTTTTCTGAAATTATTCAGAAAGTGTGGGGTGCTAATGATGAAATAGAGTTTGAAGATTTCGGAGATAAATTAACTTTTGAAAATGTTATGCTCTACATTAATGGCGATAAAGGGGTATGGGAAAGATTAAGCCAAATGGCTGAAACTTACAATGGAGAGGCAAAGGCAAATAAATATCCTCAGATTGAGCTTGTCGTTTCTGAAAGACGTTCTAATCCATGAAATGATACATCAATATGTATATGAATGTATGTGGGGTTACCGATACGCGCTTATTCATCATGGGTTGCAATTCTACCTCGTAAGATGGCGATTGAAGCGGCGATATGGCTTACATATCAGCGGCGGTCCAATTATCTGAAGAGATAATCTGCTTTTTATGAATTATGACTAAGTATTCACTTGCCTTAGTTTGCGGAATACAAAGAAGTAGGCATGGGCTGGCACTGAAGCAGTGAAGCGAGTGCGGCGGCGGTCGATTTTGCGGTGTTTGGGGTCGATATAGATATACTTATCTGCCAATTCAAAACCTATTTCTTTTGCCATTCTGAGAACTTCGTCTGAAAGCCAATAGGGAGAACCGCAATATGTGAAGTCCATCGTTTTATAGACAAGTATGCCATCGGTCTGCATTTTTCGGTGTGCGAGTCGGAGCATCTTTTCATGCTCTTCCAACAATTCGGGCAGGCTTGAAAAATGTGTTGATACATCAAATCGGCTTTTGGTCGAGGGGGATTCGACAGAACACGGCAAGTCTATCACAATATTTTCAAATGTACCGTCGTGCCACTCAGTTTCAAACTCGGCCAAATCTCTCACCTCATTATTGCCGAGAATTGAGGCGTATTTGTCATAACAATACAGTGGTTTAGGGAGTCCATTTTTATAGAATCCCAACTTCCAGGCAGTCAAGTCACACTGAAAGTTTTTCCGCTTAGGCAGATGGATAGCCAATATCGTTTTAAGAATGTCGGTCTGGCTTTCCGATACAGATATGAATTTTAGTTTGTCCGCTTGATTGATTGTGGCAGTCTTCTTTTCTTTCGGTTGTGGTTGTTCCGACATTTTCATATACCGTCTAACCGTGTTTGGGGTCAGACCGAGTGCAACGGCTATCTGAGGGGCTTTTGCTTTTGGATTTTCACGTACATACTCTTTTACCTTATTATATAGGTATATCTGCCGTTCGGTTGCGCGGTCGATACCATTTGCTTGTATATACGAGCGTATGGCAGCTGTCGTAACGTTGTTGTTGGCTGCGTTTTCCTCAACCGATAGTGTCGAGTCGTAGTTGGTGATTCGAGAAGTCTTCATATCTGACTGCAAATTTAGGCAGAATTACCCAAAAACGCAAAAGTTGATGGTGTAAAACGGCGTATTTCATCAAATCAAATGAGTTTTATGTTAATGTTTATATAGTTTACTTGATTAAAGGGCAGATATTTGCGAGAGCGAAATATTCGCCATAACTTTGCATCGTAATCGAAAATCGGTTATATCTGCATGAAGGGTAAGAAGTCTAATCAGCGACTTACTTTGACAACCAGCCTATAGGAAGACTTAGAGAAGTTGAGGGCAACGGTGTATCCCCTAAGGGGCATGTGGTTTAGAGATAAACAACTAATACTCAGCTTTTATGAAATCTATCAAACCTTCCAATTCCAACTCTATCATCCTTGACCGCATGGAGGCTTACGATGCCTCTAAGCTCAAAGCGTGGCCGTTTAAGCACGTTGACGACATTGTAGAGGGTATTAAACTCGACCTCTGCAACATGACCTCTTGCTATCCGTTTGAGGTTGAGGGCGTGAGGTGGCGCAGTTCGGAAGAACTGTACCTTGCAGGTGAGTTTTCCAACAACACAACAGAACATCGCTCCATCCAAGAGGAACTGAGAGCCGCCAAGAGTCCATATGCCGCTAAACGCTTCGTTAAGGGTAAGCACCGTAAGCAGGTCAGAGAAGACTTTTCCGAGTTTCGCACTCAGTGGCTGCTGTGGGTTGTGTGGCAGAAGTGCAAAGGCAATATCGACTTCAGGCGCAAACTGCTCTCCATCCCCGACGACGTGATTTTGGTAGAGGAAACGACCACCGACACAGGCGGTAGCGGTCAGATTTGGGGCTGCTCCAACCGTGAACTTGTAGAGGCTCGCAAGGCTGTTGCTCAGAGTATTACCGAGAAACATACAGACCTCACCAAGAAAAATCTCGACTTCCTCATAAATGTCGAGACCAACGCCATCCGCAATGTCGGAATATTCAGAGGACAAAACAATATCGGCAAGATACTAATGATTTGCCGCGATTGCATCAAGCGAGGCATAGAACCCGATATAGACCTTGAACTGTTGCGCTCCAAGAACATCCATATTCTCGGTAAGTGTCTTACATTCCAAGATTAAACCTCACCACATCGCATATATGCTCAGTAGTAGCACGAAATCGACAACCATCATACCGTTGCCGCGATTACCTTGCATTTAAGTTATATGTATGTCAAGAAAGATAATTGTTCAGCTCCTCTCGCGCTATCCCATAACACCGCACACCTATCTTGTATATCTCCATGACGCTGATTGGACGACTTTCATTTATAGCGATAATGCCAAACGCATGGAAATACTCAAGCCCAACGTCAGAGATATTAGCAATTAGCTATACGCGCCAAGAGAACTGATTTGGATTTCCTTGGAATCCATATCCATTAATGATACCGATAAGGAAGAAATAAAAAAGATTTTAACATTATAGACAAAAACATCAATTAACATGAAGAACGTAGATATCAGAAACATGGTAGTCTGGCTTAAAATGGCCGACGGAAGTATGAAACCTTTTTTTCGAGCCTATCTTGTGGCTATCACCTTTCTTGAGAATCCTCACAATTACAAACAGTTGAAATTCAAAGACGGCAATCTTTATAATGCGTGCGCCGACAATTTAGAATGGGTGGAATCAGGAGGCGATATCGACGAAGAGGGACTGGTGGTGAATGATAATGACAACAAGCGTCTCTCTTCCCAAGATTAACCTCACCACACATATGCCTGAAAGCAATACGAAATCAGCAACTTTCTATCCGTTATCACGTTTACCTTGCATTAAGTTATTACTATGTCACAGAAGATAATTGTACAAACCCTCTCACGCTATCCCATAACCCCGCACACCTATCTTGTGAATCTCAATGACGCGGATTGGCCTAAGTTCTTGTCGGGCGATAATGCCCAACGCGTGGAAATACTCAAGCCCTACGTCAGAGATATACGTCATGGTCTGTATGCGACCAGAGAAATTATCTGGATTGCCATGGAGGCAATTAAAGAAACTGATAAAGCAGACATTATAAATGCATTGCAACCAAATTTTAAAGACACTGCAACCTTGAACACAAAAATAGCACTTATCGACGGCAGTCAACTCGACTGCTACCCCATCGCTCTTCCGCCCGAAGAGACCGTAAGCGGCGAGTTTTCACTCGACACCACGGGCGAATATCTGCAAGTTGGCAAGAAACCACATTTCGTAACCGACAAAGAATTAGCGGAACGACGCAAACAAGAAGAGATTGACGCGAAACTCTTCTACGAGCACATCCACCTCTTCCTTGCCAATACCGACAAGATTCTTTCCGACAGTCGATTGTTCTTGTCTCCCGTAAATGTAGTGAATGGTCTCGCCTATACTGGCACCAGCGGCTTCCGCCGTCCTACGCTTGGCGTCTATATCGAGTGGTGGCTCTATCACAAAGACGCTTCCATCGACGCAAATGGCCGTCCGATATGGTTCATAAGCGGTTCTCCGCTCTCGGGAAGCAATGCCTGCAGTGCCGTTGACCGCAAAGGGAAAACTCATCGTGCGCAACTCAATTGTAGTTTCTCGGCAGTGTGGAGTTCGTTTGTCAAGGTGAACAATCGTTATAACGAGTTCAAAGGTCGCTATATGGCTTACGACTTGAAGGAAGTCATCGACATCCTCGAAGGCACTACCGACGCGCAACAGCTTTTCAAACTCCATCTCAGACTTGAAAAGGTTAGATATGACAAACATATTGCCAATCTGAAAAAAGCCTTGAAGCAATCAAAAGAACTATCGTTGGAGTATAAGGCTAAGATTCAAAACCTCATCTTTCAGCAACACTGCGAAGAGGCCACGGAATATTACCGAAAGTGTGTTAATCTGCAAACCATAGCACGACTGGCACGTGAATATTTCTACGAACAGCGTATTGAACTACGTAAGAAACTTCGCAGCGGAAACCTCGATAATGTCACATACCAAAAGACGTTGACCCCGCTCAGAAAGAAAGCAATGGAGGCTGAAAATCAGTGCTACGAATATGAGCGTGAGGGTCTTGATAAAGTCTTTGGTGATGATGCCTTTTATTTCAATTTTGATACTATCGAAAGACTGTTGACAGATAATAATATAGATAAATAACCTCGAGATATGAGTGAGATAACCCCGAAATATATTAGACTGACACGCAATGTCGTAAGTGAAATGTTTGACGAATGTAATCGTCTGTATTTCAACAATACCGTTGAACGGCCGTTAAAAATTGAGACATGGACACCCCATAAGAAGACTGTTGGAATGGTGCGACCTATATGGTCAGCAAATCGGAATAAGGTTTGTTCAGTTCTCTGCATATCAAGACGATACCGATGGACAGCTGATAACCTCCGCAAGGTGGTCGTACATGAGATGATTCATCTCGCCATTGAGGATTACAAAATGCCCTTGACATTCCTTCAGCGGTTGCCACTCATAGGTCTATTTTTCATAAAGGGGCATGACGAAAGGTTCATCACCCTTATGAATGAACTGAATGAGAAATACTCCCTCGGCATAACCGTGAGAATGAAACAGATGCGCAAAGATTTTATCCGATAATACGATGTCAGAGTTCTTGAATCCTACACCTTTTCTGATAGAGGGTTTTGACGGTGCAACCCCATTGCAGGCTTACTGTACGGTAGTAAACCACTATTTAATGATTGTCGATACAATCTATCCGTATCACAACATATCAATTTACGTAGAAAATGATGATATTACAAATCAATTCGGAGATAATGCTTATACTCGCAGAACGGCGATAAAAGAACTTATAGAACTCGGTCGCATAATTCACGGTGTCAAGCATTTTTATCACTGCTATAAGGCAGTATTGAAAACCTATAACGAAATAGAAGCAATGGAGTTTGACCGCTTCGATCATCATCAGTTTGCATCCGAAGAAGAGCGGAGTCAGGCCGTAATGCAAATGCACCAACGCTTGAAACATATTTACATTCATTATCTTCAACGCGCCATCCCAGAAGTATCCATCTCCGACCATACCGATATGGTGATACAACCCTATCTCCTCACACAAATTCTGAAACAGATAAAATAATTTAAAATAAATAATTTATGGAAAATATTTGTAAGGGCGAGACAGCCCAAAAGTCAATCGCAGAAATGGAAAATGAAGTCAAAGAATTAAATGAAAAGATGAAACCTATACAAGAATGGTTCAACGCAGAGAAAAGGAAAAGACTCTGTATCGCTCAGAGTTCATCAGAGCATGACAATACAATCTGTCCGATATGCGGCAAAAGGTTATCTTATGATGACTGCAACAATGGACTCCCTCTTGTTGATGCTTGCGTGTGTGGCGACTGTGATAAACGCTACGTGTTTCCTTTCAAAATGATGACAAGAGGACAACACGAATTAGAATATAAGAATCGCGCTTTAGGTTTCTTTAATGCACATTTAGACAGCGAATTATTAATTGAGATGGGAAGATATATGAAATCAATCATCGCAAATCATACGGACGTGGCTTAAGAGGTCGTTGAGGTTGTCTGCAATGTAAGTTCTGTCTTTGTATACGATAATCGAGTGTAAGGAATTAGGGGTAGTCGAGGACGATATGACACAGTTTTCGGTCTTATCCGCGAACAAATCGGCTACCCCTACATTCAACGCCTTAGCAATATTTTCGAGGCTTGACAACTGAGGATTACCGTTTAATGTCCTACTCAGACTTTCGGGCTTGATATCCATAATTGCGGCTAATTCCTTTAACTGTATGCCTTTATCGGCACATATCTCCTTGACTCTGTTAGCTAATATCTTACTCATGACTTCATATTTTGGTGCAAAGATACGAAATTAACTTTAGATATCATTTGTGCCTATTTCGCTTAACCTTTTCTAGCTAAGATTATTTTGATTCAAATGATATATGCTGTAATTTCGTGCTGAAATTGACAACATAAGTCAAATAAAATAAATTTAATATGGAAAAGACGAAAGCAATCATATATGCGCGAGTATCAACAGCAGGGCAGGATTATGACCGTCAACTCGCGGAATTGAAACAGTATGCAGACCGTATGGGCTACGATGTAGTCAAAACCTTCTCCGAAAAGATAAGTGGCGCAAAGAAAGTAGAAGAACGTCAAGCAATGACAGAATTACTGAACTATATCGAAGTTAATAAGGTCGATAAGGTTCTTATCTATGAGTGCAGCCGACTGAGCCGCCGTGCTGTTGATTTCCTTTCGATTATTGAGATTTTCAATGAGAAGAAAATCAGCCTCTATATTCATCAGAATGGACTTGAAACCCTCCTCCCGAATGGCAAAATCAATCCGATAGCTACTCTTGTTCTTGGCATCTTGGCTCAGTTCAACGGTATGGAAAGAAGCCTCATCCGCAGTCGTATGGAAAGCGGTTACAATAACTATCGAAACAACGGCGGTGTTGTAGGTCGCAAGACTGGCTATCGCAAGACATCCGAGCAGATGAAAGAAGAATATGCTGAGGAAATCCGACTGTTAAAGAAGGGCTACTCTCTCCGCAACATCTCCAAAATCACTCACACCTCAGTAAATACACTCAGAAAATTATACGCATTAACAAAAATTGGCTGATTCCAATTTTGCGCCTTGAAATCGTAGGAGTATGTTTGGACTGAATATTATTAACTCTTAAATATCAAATAGATATGTAGAATGTAAATATCAGAAGTTAGGGGTTCTAAGCATATCCCGCCGCCCAGAAGACCTATGCGCCCGACATAACGCATAGGAGGCTTAAAAGCAAATAACCACCGTTGAGTGGAAGATATATCAAAACGAATGTTCACAGATATAGAATTGAACGAGTATGGAAAACTGTTTAACGGAATGAACATCGACAAGAACGACCAACAGACTATTTTGGAGTTCTTTTATGTGATTGGTACAATGATTTATTCATCAGAAAACAAATAAAACCGTGGCAAAGAAAAAACATAAAAAGGGAAAAGTAATAGAATATAGCAAGTTAGAGCGAAAGGTTGCGGCATTATGGACTCGAGTTTCATCTGTTGACCAAGAAAAACATGGTTGCGGTCTTGAATTTCAAGATAAGATTTGTCGAGAATATGCCGCGAAAAACAATATCATAATCAAAAAGGCATTCGGTGGCAAATACGAAAGCGCAAAGACAGAGGGTGATGGATATAAGAAGATGATACAAGAAGTCGCAAAGGATAGGGAAATCAATATGATTCTTGTCCATTCGTTTGACCGCTTCAGCCGTGCTGGTAATGAGGCAATAGTAACAAAGGCTTTCTTAAAATCCAAGGGCATTTATGTAATTAGCGCAACACAGAAAACCGATCCCGACAGTGCTGCTGGCGAATTTATGGAGAATATTTTCTTCCTATTTTCGCAGTTTGAAAATAGTCTGCGCCGAGACAAGTGTGTTGCTGGCATGACTGAATGTTTAAGAAAGGGACAATGGTATAGCCGTCCACCATTAGGATATGATAAACACATGGAAGGAAAAGACCATATATTGACTGTAAATGATAAAGGGGAGATATTGCGAAACGCTTTCATTTGGAAAGCCAATGAGCATATCGGTGATGTTGAAATTGTAGAAAGATTAAAAGATTTGGGGCTTGTAGTGAACCGCAAAACGCTAAATGACATTCTCCATAATAGATTGTATTGTGGTTATATCACAAGCCCGTTATTAGATGAAGGAGAAGAAATCCCTTTCAATGATAAGCAAGAAATCCTAATTGATGAAGCTACTTGGAATAAGGCCAATGGTATCACTCGATGTGGTTATGAAGTTGCGGAAATAACCGAATCGACACCTCTTAAACGTCATGTGCGTTGCTCAAAGTGTGGGAATTATCTCACGGGCTATTCACGCATTAAGCGCAATAAAAAAGGAGAGGAACATGAATATTATTACTATAAGTGCAACACTAAGGGATGTGGCGTAAATGCAAGTGCAATTCAGCTACATACCGATTATGCCGAAATGCTTGATAAATTCAGGATTCCCAGAGAATTTTCCCCAATCCTTTGTAAGGTATTGGAAAAAGTGTTTGCCGAGTACAATACTTTTAAGGCAGAGTCGAAATCGCGTTTACTGAAACGGAAAGTTGAAATAGGTAATCTAATAGAGAAAGCTCAGATTCGATTTGGAGTGGGCGATATATCTGAAGATGTTTACAATGCCACAATCAATAAACTAAGAGGTCAAGAGGCCGAAAACAAAGCATTGCTTGATGAAGCCTCTGAAAATCTATCGAACCAACAAAAATTCATCAACAAGGTAATTGCAACCACCTCAAAATTAGGTGATTTATGGCGCAACGGTAATTTTAGGGAGCGGCAGAAAATACAGAATCTCGTGTACCCTGACGGGATTTTCTACGACAAAGATTCTGAGGATTATCGAACCGATTCTGTCAACCCTGCACTTGAAATATTTCGCAGGTTTACAGAGAGTTGCGGGGAAGATAAAAGAAAAGCAGACTCGGAATCGCTTCCAAATCTGCCGTTGGTGGAGTATAGCGGACTCGAACCGCTTACCTCAACACTGCCAGTGTTGCGCTCTACCAGATGAGCTAATACCCCTCGTGTTTTGCAGTGCAAAGTTAGCGCCTTTTGGCTAATTGTCCAATATGGCGGCGCAAGAATTAACGTTTATTAATTATTTTTCTTCACAGTTTTGGCGCCGGTCTGATTGACCCGCCGAAACAGTGCGCATATCTATAGCTAAGTAGTTACTTAGCGGTATCACGATTTTATCTTCCACGGCTATGCGCCTTGCGGTCGATTAATTCCCCCCTCCGCAATGCGGCGTCCTTTTCGCGGGCAACAATCAGAGGTTGCGGAAGACGGTCCATGCGACAAGCGCAATGAATACCGCTATCGGGGTCCAGCGGCTGTCGGCAAAGCGCCGCAGCAGCGAGTGCGGACGCGTATGCGGCGCCACGGCAAGAGCCGCCATAGCCGGTATGGCAAAGAACAGTGCAGCATTGTAATTCCACGCTGCTTCAATATCGCCGTGCATAAGTGCATGCAGCGCCCTAAGAGTACCGCAGCCGGGGCAGTCGTATCCGGTGAGCATGTGCGAAGGACAACAGGGCATCCAAGCGGTGTTCTCCGGGTTGAAAATGAAGATAATGATGAGGGCGGCCACGATGAACGCAGCAATCAATGCCACGACCAACCGCCGCATCCACGGAGAACGCGCCACAAACAACCGCCGCCGATGCCGCAACCTCTGAGGGCGCGGTATCGGCGGCGGGGTGTGGTGCGTAAAAGTCATCCGTCGCTACATTGCCAAGCTCCAAAAAGCCGGCTGAACCAGCGTAATGACAACGCTGCCTATGATGCCGATTACAACTGCAGCTATGGTCCAAATTTGGGCGTTTTGTGAAGCGCGATATGCGCCGTCATAGTCGCCACGAATCCATTTGTCGTTGACCTGCGCAGCATACACTATGGCCACAATACCAAGAGGCAGGCAGCACAATATGCACGAGGCTATGGCCCATCCAAGGTACGTTGGCGGCTTGATGCCGTTGTTGCGTTGCGACATTCCGGGCGTAGGCATGTGCGGCACCGGGCCTGCCGCGTTGAAAAGCGGGGCCGTCAACGGTGCCTGCGAGGCCGGCATCCAGTCAGCCAACCCCTCATACCATACCGGGGTATCAGGCGTTAGCGTCATCATTGTCAGCTGCGGCAGCGTGTACGGGCCTTGCTGCTGACCGTTGCGATGGATATATATGAGAGTTTCAGCCATAAGTCAATGCTGCTTTTTGAGTGATAACTTTACGTAGAGGCAAGGCGTATTTTAGAAGAACTTGGTGGGCGTGCCCAGAATGTCGGAGAGCAGATTGTTGGCCAAGCGCGATGCTCCGATGCGGAAGTAGTGATTGTCCAGCCATTCTTCGCCGAGGACAGTCTTAATGACAGTATAGTATTGTACGGCTTCTTCGGTGGTGGCCACGCCGCCCGAAGCCTTGAAGCCCACGCGCTTGCCGGTCTTCTCGTAATACTCCTTGATACATTGTGCCATGACGTATGCGGCCTCAAGTGTGGCGCCGGGATATTCCTTGCCGGTGGAGGTCTTCAGGAAGTCGGCATCGCTGTACAGCGACAGTACCGAGGCGTCGCGTATTGCCTGAGCGGATTTAAGCGCTCCGGTTTCGAGGATAACCTTGAGTATTGAGTCGCCGGCGCTGTGCTTTTGTTCGATAATTTCGTCGCACACGCTCTCGTAATCACCGTCGAGGAAGGCGCCAACGTTGAGTACGATATCGATTTCGTCAGCCCCGTCTTTTACGGCGAGAGCCGTCTCGGCAATCTTAGTCTCGAGGAAGCCCTGTGAAGCGGGGAAATTGCCGCTGACGCACGCGATGTCAACCTCGCTGACATCGAGGACGGCGCGTACCACCTGCGCAAAATTGGGATATACACATATCGCTGCAACGTTTTTCAACTCGGGGTGTTCGGCCTCGAAGGCGTTGACGCGCTCGGTGAAGGCGGCTACGCTACGCTGCGAATCCGTGGCCTTGAGCGTGGTCAGGTCGATGGTATTGAACAGGAATCGGTAGACGTCCTGCGTCATGTTTTCCTTGAGGTGCTCATCGAGTATGCGTTTCACCTCGGCGGCCACAAAGGCATCGTCTGTCGTCACCTTGCTGGCGGCTATCGCCTGGTGGTACTTGTCAATTTGTTCGGTCATGATTTATAGAGTGTTATGTGTTGTTATTGTTTCAGTTTGGGATTATCGCGATGGCGGTTTGCATCACGGGCTGTTTTCTTGGCGATATTGCATCGCAGGGCCTCATCGAGGTCTACGCCCGTCTGGTTGGCAATGGCAGCCACCACCCATAGCACATCGGCCAGTTCGTCGCCAAGAGCCGAGGGGTCCTCGCCCTCTTTGAACGACTGGTCACCATATATCCGAGCCATCAGCCGCGCCACCTCGCCGGTTTCTTCGGCGAGGATGGCGGTATTGGTCAATGGCGAGAAATACCGCACACCAATGGATGCAATCCACCGATCCACCGTCTTTTGAAGGTCGGCTATGGTCATCTGTGCATTTGGTGTATCCATCTCGGTACTTGGTTTAATGTCTGTGTCAAAATGTCTGTAATTGTCTCGGCAAAAAGTATCAGCGGATGACAATCTTGGAGACAGACCTGCCCTGACGGCGTACGTATATGCCATGGGTGAGGTTGTCGGCGCCGACTTTCACACCTTGGAGGTTGAAATACTCGACCGGGGCGTTGGCATCGTCCATAGAGACATCTTCCACTCCGTTTGAGAGAGTCAGCTCGATAGCGTTGGACATTGCCGAACGCGAAGTACCGACATAAGCACGTACGCTGTAACGGTACTTGTTGACGCTCTTGACGGCAGCAATGCGCATCGAAGTGGCGCCCGCGGTGCTTACGGCGTCATACCCGTCAAGGATGTATGTCGAGGCTCCGTATGTAACGGCCACATCGTCTATGGCAACGTTGCCGCGCTGTCCTTTGTTGTAGTATATGCGCAGTGCAAAGGTGTTGGCGGGGATTTCGTCTATCGTAACCGCAGCGCCCTTATTGTTGTAGGTGTTGACGGCTATGGTCTTGAATGTTGACCATCCCTCTCCGTCTTGACTCTCGATGCTGAGTGTGCAATCGCTCGTGGCCGTCTGTCCCTTGATCCACAGCGATACGGACTTGATCGGGTTGGGGAAAGTGCGAGTAGCCAGATATGCGCCGTCTTGGTTGAGTTTGAGCGATGGGGCATCCTTACCGCAACTTGCTGCCGTAGTATACACACCATTGACATTTGAGCTCCAACCATCGGGGAAAGTGGCCGTCGTTGAAGATGTGCCGAAATCGGCGGTCTCAGTCTTCGGCGCGCCTTCGCCCACAGCCCATACCGTCAGGCGATAGTCGGTTGCACCTTCGACAGGCTGCCAATTGGCAACGAAAGAATCGGATGTCTCTTCCGTGGGGGCGAGAGCCACAGGTGCCGGCACGGGAGTGCCGCCGCCGCAGACGTCAAAGGAGATGATGCTGCCGTCCTCCTCGATATTGGTAATAGGCACATCGACACCCACGCCGGCCCAGGTTTTCAGCGCCGGAGTTGTCTCAGATGTGAAAGATGTATTCTTTGACGTGCCAGGAAAGGTATATCCGGCCAAAACAGACTCGTTTCGGCTGTTGGCAGTGCCATATGCTTCCTCGATGTCCACATGTTGGTGCGTGGTATTGTTGACCGTATTATTATTGAACACCGAAGATTTGTAGTCGATGTGCCATATCAACATTCCGTGTCCGGGAAGGTACTTGTCCCAACCTTTCTGCTGGCGATTTTCAAGCAGGAAGAATTCGTTGGGATTAACAGCGCCGGTTGTGCCGTAAGTGTGAATGATACATCCCTCATTGGAGTCTTCGATGTGATTGAGTGCCACCGTCTCGGCGTCTTTGAGCTCTTTGAGATCGATCCATCCCATGGCATTGCGCTCGTATACCGAATATGTCGGCGGAGTGCGACCGTCGTTATTGTAAGGACCGTAGTCAAGGACGCTCCAAGCGTTAGGGGTAATGTCGCCTGCGACAGAGTTATAGTTGGTGCAATACAAGTCAGGGAGACCGAGGACGTGGCTAAATTCGTGGATGAAAGTACCTACGCCGTCCGGGCGAGTCTGCTCCCATTCGTTGGAGGTGGCGTATCGGTTGACTTGTTTGCCGTTGGCACTGTATGTGACACCGAAGTCATTGATATGTGCCGAGTGAGGCCATACGGTTTCTTCCGAGCCGTACGAAGCCTCGCCCTGGCCGGCGTAGAACACGTATACATTGTCTACATATCCGTCGTTGTCGGCATCGTACTTGCTCAGGTCCACCTGATCTTTGAGGGCTGCGAGGGCATGTGTCACCATCAGATGCGGCTGCACATCATTGCCGTAATAATCGTTGCCGCCGTAATAGCTGCGGTTTTGACCGAGTGTCACCGGGCCGTACACATCGAAGATGGGACGGAATTGGCCGTTGGAGCTTTCGCGGAAGTATTCGGCTGCGCAGCCGGTACCGCCGTATTGGTTAAATCCGTCCTTATTAAGCATATCATCGAAGTATGTCTTGGGGTCGGAGAGGGTGAATTTGACGTCTTTGTACTGTACCAGCAGTACCAGCGCACGTACCTCGCCGTTGGCGGGGAAGTTTGTGAAGCGACCTATTCCGCTGCTGGGGTCGCTGTTTGAGCGAGCCGGAGCATTAAGCCGCTGCGGTTTGACAGCGACATTGCGTGCCTGAATGCGCTGTGCGCGCAGTTCCGAGGTATTGATGTCGCTGAGGTTGGTGACATCAAGGTCGGGAGGGTCTTTCTTGGTGACGGAAATGCCGGTGGAGATGATGCGGCCGTCGGTTGCGACCTTGGCATAGCAATAACGTCCATCGGTATCGCGGCTGACGATATTTCCGTCATTCGTAACCATGTAATGTAGATATTCGTCGCCGACGATGCGGACTTCGATAGTCGTTCCATCGGGCTGTGTCACTGTACGCACTTCGCGCTTAGCGGGCACGGCGGCGGCACTGAGGGCAAGACCCAAAGTCGCCAGGGTGACGATTTTACGTTGCAATTTCATAAGATGTGTGTTTATGGTTTTATGTGTGTATATGTGTCAATTGCAATATCGGGGTGACCTCTTATCGGAAGGCCGACAACCGATGATTAACTTGCAAAGTTAATGATTATTTGTTATATATGACATCAAACGTTTGTTAAATAGGCGGAAAGGGCACAGAAACGGAAGTTCGGGCAAAGCCCGCATCAATCGTCAGGGCGATGCTGCGGAGCGCCCATGCAGGTATCTCGCCGTAGGATGTGGCGGGGTAACGGGAGTGGTCACCGGATGGCAATCTTGGCGGTACGGCCGTCTTCGGCGACCACGACATATATGCCCCGTGCAAGGCCGGAAACGTCGGTATTGCCGGCGACGGCACGGCGGCGAGTGATGCCGTCAAGCGAGTACACCGTAAAGCGCTCGGCGCCGACGACATATAGTACATCACCTTCTTGAACGACTTTCAGCGTCGGAACAGCCGTATCGACCGCGATGTCTTCAACGCCTTGGTTTTTATCATACAATCTGACGATGGCCAGCCCATTGGCCGGACAGTACTGGTAAATATTGACACAGTAGCCGTTGATGAAGCCTCCGATTTCCGGAATAATCCAGTTGGATACGGAGTAATTGCCGCCCTCTGTATAACCCTTGTTTCCGAGGGGGTCAAAGGAAGCTATGACCTTGTCTGTGGTGAGGTTGCGTATAGTGAGGCCGCCGAGATAGTTTTTGCCCGAGTTGTGCACGAGAAATTCATGGCCGCGATACACGAAGTATGCGAAACCGGTGGTGCTGTTGCGGGCCGGAGCGGTGGTGCCGGCACGCGTGGTGGACACGGCAATGTTGTCACCTCCGCAGTAGCGGTATATGCCGGTTCCACGCACTTGGTACAACCAATTTTCGGAGTCATCCTCGATGGGGTAGACATACCCGGCAGTAGTACCGGTCATGGCAAGGCCGTCTTTGGAAACGCATTTGACGACTTTGCCTCGAGACATGCAGATGATATTGACCGCCGAGGCCTTGTTGGGATACAAGTATATATGCCCGTCGTCGCCGAAGACATCACCCGAAGCACTGATGAAGTTGGTCTGGCCGGCTATCGGCACTTCGCAAGTGACGGATACGGGCTCGGATTCTACCGTATAGTCGTTAACGCCGCTTTCCGTCAGCCTATATATCAGAAACTCGTGCGTCGTACCGGTGGAAAGGTCGTTACGCACAATCACATTGCCCCTGTCGTCACGGCAGCATCCGTAGCCGGCGCCACCGAGCAGTGTGGTCAGATTACCTTTAGTGTCGAAGATATTGAGTGTCTTTGTAGACTTATCGTTGATGTAGAATTTGCCATATACGGCTGTACCCTGCTGGGCGTTGGTGCCGTCTATAATCTCGGTGGGGGCGTTATTTGCGGCCACACTGCGTTCCCAAACACGTTCGGCGACAAAGTCCGCATTCTCGGCCGGTTCGTGTATTATCTCATCGTGCATCTGCACCGAGGCCAAACGGCCGTCGGCAGTGAGCACATGCACTCTGATGCCGTAAAGCCCCTCCTCGGCGCCTACGAAAGTCTCGACCTCGGGCGTGATTCCTGTGGCAATTGAGACAACTTCGTCCAAAGGCTCGGCCTTTGCGGCATAATATGCCGCAAAAGACATCTTGCCACTATCATCCAAGGACGCCATGTATGGTTTGGAGCCGCGGCGAAAAAAACAGCGACCCACGGCCGCTGTCGGGTCAAACTCGGTATAAGCCTTCATCTCGCCCGTTTCACGGTCAAAGGCGTATTCGCGGCACAATCGCTCCTTGTCGGATATCACCAGGAGATGGTCGCGCGATGTAGGTGTCACCACCACGCGGCAATCGGCAAGCGCTGCGGCGGCAATATCGGTAGCGGCGACAAACGATTTGGTCATCTTGCCGTCCTTGATGTACACGACACAGAAAGTCAATGTCGCGGCATCCCCGATTCGTGCCGGTAAATACATCCGGATATCGTCACGATTGCCCGAAACGGCAAAACGTTCGTTCAATTCTACATCTCCTGCTGCAACGGCCTGCCATGGCGCAGTGATTTCGGCAAGCACACGCGGTTGGGCTTCGGCGTCATCCCAGGTATATACCGTGAGGGGGTTGACGCCTGTCGATGCGGCCTTGACCTCGGAGACCGCCAGCAGATAACCATCGGCGGTATAGGCGATAGACTTGAAGGCGACGTCCACGGGCATCTTGCGCTCCTTGAGGCCGAGGCCGTAGATGTCAAAATCGTATATGGCTACAACCCCGTCCTTCTCGACCAAGACGCTCCATATATACCCGTGCAAGACTGCCATGCGCATTGTCATACCGTTAATGGCGTCCGGCATCGAATAAGGGCCTTCGGCACGAGGCTTGTAATTGCCGCGAGGTAGCAGCTTATTGACGGGGTAGTCCACCTTATTGGGGACTATGGATGCCAAAGGGTCAAGCTCGGACACCGTCTTGGGATCAAGATAGTCGGTGGTGACGAAATCACAGCCCCAATTGCCGTATTTCACGTAATCGGCATCGGAATTAAGCGTCCACATATTGACCTTGAGCCCCGCTTCATGGAATTTCTCGACGGTGGACTTATCGAAGTATCCGGCCTGAATGTCAACGTCTATACCTTGGGCCACGCACCAGTCAAAATGATTGGCCCAGTACTGCCCCGTCAGGAATTGCAGGGTGATGTCGGGATAGTTTTTTCGTATATACTCCAGACATGGCTTCATGGATGTCAGGATGATACACTTGTCGCGAAAGCCTTGCTCTTCGACGAATTTGATCAGCAACGGGATATTGGAACAATCGTTTGAATTGATGCCGGTGGCCCATTTGAGCTCGATGAGCGGCCGCACGTTGTACTGACGGCAGACATCCAAGTACTCCTTGGCCGAGCATAGACGCCCTGTATAGGCCACTCCGCCACGTGTCTGCGACAGCGGCTCGGCCTGCAACTGTTCGAGCGTCGATGAGGCGATGCTCAGGGTGCCGCCAAGGCGCGTGAGGTCATCATCGTGCGTACACACAAACTGCAAATCTTTGGTCACTTTAATGTCTGTTTCCAGGTACTGATAACCCATCTTGGCGCCGTTCGTAAACGACTCCACCGAGTTTTCAAGCCCATATAGACTGCCACGGTGTCCCACAAATATCGGTTTGGCCGAAACGGCCGACATCGACATAACCATGGCAAGTGTCAACATTATTCTTTTGATCATAGTCGTGGTAAAGGTTGTCGGTTATCGTAGATATAGTTTTATCGCCCAAAGATATACATTATTTCTGATATTACCATCATCCGCACCTCGCATTGTGTATTTTGCCGACTCAACCCCCAAGGCCGATTTATCATATCCCTCACCCCCCAAAAAAAGACGGCCACCGAGACGGATATCCCGGTGGCCAATATTGTTTATGTCTGAATTGTCAGGAACGTCATCGCAACATTTTGGTGCAGCGGCGAGTGCCGTCGCTGTAGATGTCCGTGCGGATGGTGATGCTGCGCTCGGCCGGCGCTTCGAGACGTCGTCCGGCCAAATCGTGGTACTCGGTGGCAACGACTTGCGCATCGTCCGCCGCCACGTCACTCACGCCGTCCTTGATGGGCAAGATATTCTTGAAGTTTTTCCATTCGGGAGCGGTCTTGTATGCCTCGATTGCTTCTTCGGGCACGTACAGCGTAGCACGCTCGTACATGTCGTAGCCGTGATAGAGGCCGAAGGCACCGCCGCTTGTCTCCGGCGGCACGGTGTACTCGCAAGTAATCTTTTTTATAGATGGAGAATTCGGACAGATAAGCGAGCCAAGATACGGTGAGGCACCGTTGATTTTGGACTTTGTAATTTTGAGGCTCTCCAACTCGCGTGCATCTATTGCAAGCATACCGAGTTGCACCGAGCCGGGGATTGTCAGTTCCGTGTTATGGCATGTTATCAATGTTTTTCCGAGGATTTGAGTTCCGAGAACCTGTGCGCCGTCCTCTATGACAAGTTTCTCGGCTTCGATGCCGGCAGCGGCTGAAACCACCTTAATCGTTCCGGGGAGTGTCACCGTAGCACCGGGCACAACGTATTTCATCGCACCGATGTATTCCACTGTCTTGGGAATATTGATGGCTTTGATGGTGTTGTGCGAGCCGCCATAATTTCGGTTGAAACCTATTACTTTCAATCCTTCGGGCAAGGATATCTCCAAGTCCGAGCTTTCGTTCTCGGGATACTCGGAAAGCCACATAAATCCGAATACGGGATATTCGGTGCCGTTGATAGTTACTTTCTCGGGCACGGTGATTTTGCCGGAATACTTCACGCTTTCATCATTATTCGGAATTACGATAGCCCCGGCGTACTTGTATATGGAGGCATTGTAGTTGTCTCGAACGGTCTCATTGACCGCATATCTGAGATTGCCCACCGTGTATGTCGGCAGTCCGTAGAAGGAGGTGTCCTGTATGCCGTCTTCGATAGCGCGGATTCTTTCGAATACCCCACACCGGGTCGGCCTTGTATGCCTCTATTGCCACCCTCGGTACATAAAGTGTCGCGCGGTCGCACATCGTGGGATGGTAGTCGTAGCCGTGAGGGTCATCGGGATTGTCATTGGGGTATAACGGGTCAAAGACGGATTTTTCGAGGCGGAAGGCGTCCTTATGCGCTTTGGGAGGATTTTCGTATTCGCAAGTAATGGCCATAATGTCATACGAACTGTCACAGAAACCGTCGCTAAATTCGGGTGACGCATCTTTATTGGCGGACTTCTTGATGATTAGGTGCTTCAAGTTGTCGGCATACAAGGACGAATACCCGAGCTTTATCGTGCCGGGTACGGTCAAGACTGCATTGTTACATCCGAGCGAATAGCCGGAACAATGCTCCACGCCATCCTCAATACTCAAATTGTCTGCCCATACAAAAGCCTGGTAGCCGATTTGCTTTACGCTCCCCGGAATTGTCAATTCCGGTAAAGTGTATCCCATACTGGCGATGAAGCGCACGGACTCGGGGATATTGAGAGACTTGATCTTTATGCCTCCTAATCCCATAGTGATGCCAATCACCCGAATTGTGTTAGGGAGTGTGATCTCAAGATCTTCGCTTTCATTTTCGTGCGTTTCTGACAGGTTGACAAAACCGACAACGGGATACTCTTGGCCTTCAATCACCACTTTTTCGGGAATGACAATCTTCCCGGAGTACTTCTTGTCCTTATCCATATTGGGGACGACCGTGGCCCCGAAATTGCCGTCAAATGACAAAAGGGGCCGTTGGCTTTCGTCGGTATATAAGGCATACGAGATGCCGTCTATTGTGTATACCGGCAGGTTGTAATATTCTTGTCCGGTATTAGTCGATTGTTCTGCCGCATCCGGCAGGACAAAGCTCCCCGGTGTGGCGGTCTGTGCATACGCACAGCACACGCCCAAAGCCACTGCTGTCAGCAGCGCTTTCACTCTTCTGGCGGTTCTGTTCATACTCAGGTGTTTTTAAGGTTGGTATTCTTTCTCTCTCTGTCCCCGGATGTCCAAGTGATTTCTAAGGGGCATTGGCGGGAGAGAGGATTTATTCACGGCAAATTTACACAACGATTTTCCGATATGCAAATTTTCTACAAAATAATTCTCGTACTAAATAAAAAAATCTTCCGTCATGTTTTCAACCGATTGCGCAGCCTTATTGAACTCCGGAGTTATATAAACAGTGAGAAACGGCAAAACAATGTAACAATGCGATTGGCAGCACCCGACACTTCATTCGCACCCGACACATTTCGGGACAGCAGCAGGATGCGAGATGGCCGGCGGTCGAGGCAGCGGCTGCTCACTGCTGCGGACGGGAAGTCAAAAGCGACAGGAAGCGATCGGCTATGGCCGAGGCGTCAAAGCGGTCGGCTATGGCTGTATGCATGGCAGCGCGGTCGGCTGCAATATCACGGCAGGAGGCGCGTTCGGCAAGTTGTGCATCTATGGCAGAGGCTATGGCTTTGGGGTCGTCGGGACACAGCGAGCCCAGCGAAGTATCCGTGACGATGTCCGACTGCCCGCCGTGCGAGGTAGTGACCGCACGTGCGCCGCAGGCTATGCCTTCGATAAGCGTGCCGGGGAGCGTCTCATGTCGCGAAGTCGAAAGCACGATGTCAGCGCGTCTATACAGCAACGGCAACATCTCCATGCCCACACGTCCGAGGGCGAGGTGTGGCATACGCAGCTCGTCCAAGGCATGAGCATCGCGTATTTCGCCGAAAAATACCGCGAAAGCGCCGTCGGCCGTAACAGCATTGAGCGCCTCCACGGCCAAAGGGAGGTTTTTGATTGGGTCGTCAAGACGTGCTGCGCCCATGACGATGACGCGTGCATCCTGCGGCACGTCCTGGAAGGCAGCCACTTCGCCGACAGGCATGAATGATTCCACCGGGAAGGCATTAGGCACCACCGAGATGTCTGCATCACGCATCAGCGAAGACTCGCGACAACGTTCAGCCAGCCAATTGCTGACGGCGACAAAGCGTATGGGCACGGCTTCGTATAAGGCCTTCTTAGCTGCCTGTGTACGCGTGGACAGGTCGGTGGCATGAGGCCGTCCGTGCAACAGCGGACAAGCGCCGCAAACGCCCGTAAGGCGGTCGCAGCCGTCCACGGTATGGTGGCAAATGCCGGTGGCATTCCATAGGTCGTGCATCACCCACAGTATATGCTTATCGGGAAATGCGGCGTGCAGCCGTTGTATGCCGCGCAGCGACACCGTTCCCTGATTGACCCAGCCGAGAACCACGACATCTGCATCTGCAACATCCGGATGCTGCCACAGCGGCAGTCCGGCCGTAGCCGTAGAAATCTTGAAGAGATTGTCGCGTCGCACCCCGCGATGGCGGAAGATGTCTATATGCTCGGCCAGAAAAGCCATGTGCACCGCCGTAGACGATGCTAACGGCCTGACCACCGGATCGTCCGCAGAGACGTTGGCAGCCAGCACCACAACGTCCACTCCGCAGTCGCGCAAGGCGTGCGCAAGGCGCAGGGTGACCACGGCGGCGCCGCCGCGACTGTCGCTATGTGTGACGAGGGTGATTTTCATCGTGACAAGTGCAAGCGTTTGGGCAGCCGTATACCCTCGTGGCGTATGACTACAATGACAAAAGCCGCAATAAGCAGTGTGCGCAGGGGCAGACGCAACCATACCTGCGGCATATCAATAACATACATTCCCACAGCGTATAACACTGCCGCAAGGACAAAATAAGCGGCGATGCGTCGCAACGGATAGCCGATAGGATACTTGGCTCGGCCTACAAAGTAGCTGGCGACCATCATCACCGTATAGCATGCCAGCGCCGCCCAAGCACAGCCCATATACCCCATACGCGGCACCAGAATGACATTGCCGAGAATGGTTATGCCCAAACCCAGCAGCGAGAAGTACATACCCCAGACGGTCTTGTCCGTAAGCTTGTACCACAGCGAGAGATTGAAGAATATGCCGAAAAAAAGCTCGGCAAGCATCACAATCGGCACCACCTGCAAACCGCTGAAATATTTGGGCGAAATAAAGTACTTAAGGATGTCTATATAGAACATCACACCGAGGAAAATCACCAAGGCGAATATGACGAAGTACTTCATGGCATCGCGATAGGCTTGGAGGCGTTCTTCGCCCTTATCGCGACTTTGGGCAAAGATAAAAGGCTCGTAAGCAAAACGGAAGGCCTGTATGAACATCACCATCACAATGGCAATCTTGTAATTGGCTCCGTAGATGCCCAAGCCGTCCATAGCCTGCGCCTTGTCCGCTACCAGCGACGGATACAGGATTTTGTCTATGGTCTGGTTCATAATTCCGGCAACGCCCAGCACCAGCAGCGGCGCCGAGTACACAATCATCGAATGCCACAGGCGGCTGTTGAAGCGCCAGCGGAAGCCGCGCAACTCGGGCAACAGCATCACCAGCGTCAGTAACGACGATATGAGATTGGCCAAAAATATGTATCCTATGCCGAAAGAAGGATTGTAGAACCATGACACGGTGGCCGGAGCTACGCGCATCAGCCACGGACACAGCAGGATGAAGAACAGATTGAGCACGATGTTGACGCCTATATTGACAAGTCGCAGCACCGCAAAGCGCACGGGGCGCTTGCGATAGCGTAGATACGAGAACGGTATGGCCGTAAAGGCATCGGCGGCCACGCATACGGCCATCATCATTACATATTCCGGATGGCCGTCGCACTCCATCCACGTCGTCACCGGGTCGAGAAACAGCGCCACCAGCACCACAAAGGCTGTAGAGGATACCGCCAGCGATATCAGCGAGGTGGAATATACCTCCATGGGGTCTTTCCAACGGTCGTGATTGGCAAAACGGAAGAAGCCCGTTTCCATACCATATGTCAGTACTATGAGCGCCAAGGCCACCACCGAGTACACGTAGGTGTTAACACCATACTCGGCCGGGGTGAATTTGATGGTATATAGCGGCACCAGACACCAGTTGAGAAAGCGCCCGATGATACTGCTCAGGCCGTATATGGCCGTATCTTTCATCAATGATTTTATCGAACCCATATCGTATGTCTATGCGTCGAGGTTGTCAAAAAGTCCAGGCATATCGTCCGCCGACATCTTGACGCCCAAATGTTTGAAAGCCTTTAGCGTGACTTCGCGCCCGCGCGGAGTGCGCTTGACAAAACCCTCCTGTATCAAGTAAGGCTCGTACACCTCCTCGACGGTGCCGGTGTCCTCGCCCAAGGCTGTGGCTATGGTGGACAGCCCCACCGGCCCTCCGCCGAACTTGTGTATAATCGTGGACAACAGCTTGTTGTCAATCTCATCAAGGCCGTACCTATCAATATTAAGCGCCTCGAGCGCATATCGCGCAATGGCCATGTCGATGGTGCCGTCGCTTTTGACCATAGCAAAATCGCGCACACGGCGCAGCAAGGCATTGGCAATGCGCGGCGTGCCGCGACTACGCATAGCTATCTCGAGGGCCGCATCATCGGTAATGGGGACCTTCAGCAACGCCGCACTGCGCCGTATAATGCGCTCCAAGGTGGCGTGATCGTAATATTCGAGATGGCAATTGATACCGAAACGCGCGCGCAGGGGAGCCGTCAGCAGGCCGCTGCGAGTGGTGGCACCCACGAGCGTAAACGGGCTCAATGACAATTGCACCGAACGCGCCCCCGGGCCCTTGTCTATCATAATGTCTATGCGGTAGTCCTCCATGGCAGAGTACAGGTACTCCTCAACCACGGGACTGAGGCGGTGTATCTCGTCTATAAACAGGACATCGTTTTCTTCGAGCGTGGTCAGAATGCCGGCCAAGTCACCGGGCTTGTCCAGCACCGGGCCGCTGGTGACCTTGAAGCCTACGCCCAATTCGTTGGCTATGATGCCGGCGAGCGTAGTCTTGCCCAGTCCGGGAGGCCCGAAAAGTAATATATGATCCAAGGCCTCATGGCGCATACGCGCCGCCTCGACAAAGACCTTGAGGTTGGCAACAATCTTTTCCTGCCCGTTGAAGGCTTCGAAATGATTGGGGCGTAAGGCTCGCTCGAAGTCCTTGTCCCGCTCGGAGTTGCGTATATCGAAATCCTGTTCTTGATTCATTGTTCTGTTCGTTTGATATTGACGGCGCGATCCACGGCATCTACGATGGCCTGCGGGGTGACGGCATCGAAACATCGATAGTCGCCGAAGCGACATTCCTTTTTGCCGAAAATCGAGCAAGGACGACACGCAAGGGTGTCATCACCAAGCATCAGCGAGGCCTCACCCTTCCACGGAGTGAAGCCGGCCGCGGGATGCGTCGCACCCCAGATGCTGACCACGGGCACGCGGCACAGCGCCGCCAAGTGCATATTGCCGCTGTCCATAGACACCATAGCGTCCAGGCGCGAGATTACGTCTATTTCGCCGGCAAATCCGGCCTTAGCCGCAGCCATATCGACCACATCGAGACCTTTGGCACTCAACTGGGCCTTCCATTGCGCCAGCACCGGCGTCTCGGTCTTGCCGCCGCCGAAGATGTATATCCGTGTGCCCTGACGGTGCGCCAGTTCTTCGACTACGGCAAGCATACGCTCCGGCGGATACACCTTGCCGCGATGTGCCGCAAAGGGGGCAATGCCTATACGTGTAAATGCTGCCGATGGGCAGTCCTCCGCCACGGCCTCACTGCTGTACCCGGCAAATTCGTTCGGATGACACTCCAATCCGAGTGCGGTAAATACGTCCGCATAACGGTCGATAACGCGCTCCAACGGTTGAGCCGCCAAGGCTCCGGCGGCACACAGGCGGCGACGCTGTCGGCGTTGCTTGTCCATACGGCACACACGCACACCATGCAGTCGCAGACATTGCGACAAAATTCCGGTGCGTAATACATTGTGCAAATCGGCAAAGTCGGTTACACCTTTTCGGCGCAAGTCCGATGCCAAGCGCCACATTCCGATAGCGCCCTTATATCGGCCTTCGCGTAAGTCGATGCCGAGCACCTCGAGATTGTCCGGCCGCTGTCCGTATATTGGCGCAAACGCCTTGCGCGTCACCACCACGAAGCGCACATCCGGATTGGCGGCACACGCGGCATACACTGCCGGTACCGTCATCGCGATGTCCCCCATGGCCGAAAACCGTGCCACAGCCACCGTTCGTATCTCTTTAGCTTTGGATTTTACCAAATAATCTGAAGTATAGAGGTTATACCTAATTTTTGATGTACAATTTCGGTGGCACCGGCTTATATTTCGCCGTCACCATGACCCATATCGCCATCATATTTTCAATTGAATTACCGTTATGATTCGCGAAATACGCATAGCTCATCCGCGCGGAGTACGGTTTTTTTTGCGTTACTTTTTGTCGGCGGCGTAGAGGACCGGGTTGGTGGAGGGGTCGTTGTACATTTTCATCTGGCGGTAAACCTTCATGTACTTACGTCCGGCAGCAATGTCCTCCAGGAGGGTGTCGATGGCGGCGGTGAGGTCGGCACGCTGTTCGCGCAGCACTTCGAGTTTGGCTTCGCAGCGTGCGCGGTGCTCGGCAGTAGCATCTTGACGTGCCACTTGCTCGGCCATGTGATAAATTTTCAGCGCCAATATGCTGAGACGGTCAAGCGCCCATGCGGGGCTCTCGGTGTTGATGGTAGCATCGGGTTGAGGCACCACTGCCGAGTATTTTTCGCGGAAATACGTATCCAGTTCCTCGACCATATCGGTGCGATCCTGGTTGGACTTGTCGATGCGGCGCTTAAGCACCAGGGCCTCCACGGGGTCGATGTCCGGGTCACGTATGATGTCCTCCATATGCCATTGGGCGGCATCGATATGGTTCTTGGCAAAGAGTGTATACTCGATGGTGCCGGGTGTATACGGATTGGCGCACGGAGCGTCGATGTCATCGGCGATATGGTATGCCTCGGTGGCGGCTTCGAAGATGCCGTAGCAATGCTCGGCAAAGGTCTTGTCAGTAGTCATATTTCGGTGGCTGTTTGGTTATCTTGCAAAGTTAGACATTTCCGCCGACATTTCCGCCTGAAAAATTCACCGCCCTACACTCGGTATGTTCCACAGGCGCAGGATTTGTGCAAAACGGCAAAATGCCGGATATTTTTCGTGCGTCATATATTAATGACAGCATAATCATCGCACCTTATTTATTAGGCCGAATATTATGCTTTTATGTCCTGTTTAAGCCTATTAAGACGCTTTTTCAACATATCGATATACTTATCCTGTAAATCCCGGTTTAGAAAAGAACTTTTTATAACCTCCTCAAACTTGGATTGCAGTCTGATGTATTTATCAATCAGGCGCGTAACCACCACCGGCTGTATATCTAACACTTGTGCCGCCTTGATAAAATCTTCTCGCTTCAGATTCTTCTTGCGTCCATTCAAGGTCAACGCCAATTCCTCATCGTCCTTTGGATTAATAATTGCCGCATTTAGTAGGTCATAGGCCGGAGCCAAACATATACCTTGTCCGACGTCATACAACGAAAAGTTTTTCAAGTGCATATCGTTATTTCCGGTCAGCCAACAAAACAGCACCACCTCAAAGTAATTTGTGACATCCATTTTGGGCAGCGATGAATATTTCAATATCGTCTTGCCTACACGTTCATAACTACTCTTGTATTTATATTCGGTCTGTCGTTCGGTCAATTGACACATATCCTCCATCGCAATTTTTTCTCCGTTCGGAGTCCGATCTATACGCCGAGTAAGATAGCATATCGAATCGTCCGCCATTCGCATCAATGTATGCGGAACTACATTGATATGTGCCGCCTCGGCAAGATGCATAGTTAAATCTTCGATCTCCGGCATCATTTTGTATTGTGAGGTCTGAGGCTTACAGATATATCCGCCCCAAAGTCCGACAATAGTCAATCGCTTGCTACCTTCATGGTCTTTTAGATGCAACGACAACTTGGGCTGCACTCCGGTCAACGATGTCTTATTTTCAATAATTTGCATCGCCAACCGGTCGAGTTGCCGTATTGTATAATCAAACGTCGGTAATGCTGTCGTGCCAAAAAATTTTTCGCAGCACGCCGGATGCATATCCTTTTCACCCGTTTTCAATGGTCGGTAGCAAAACAAGCACTTACTCATAATTTTCCTCCTTATCTTCTATAGCAATAACACTTACAGCACCTATACAATCCCTGCAACAGGTCAACAACAATGCCATTCGGTCGAGAATGCTAATGTCTGTATTGCGCAAGGCTACATCCAACAACCATCCCTCAGGTATCAAACCATCAAAAAACGGGAACAATACCTGACTCTTATATGCCTCTTTTTGCAGTGGCAAAGTCAAGCTGATAGGCTTCGCTGTATCCGGCGAAAGGTATTCGGGCAGATAGACAAATTCGTAGCCGGTATCAACCTCCGTCAAAATGCCGGCCAATAAATCTTTATAATATATCCGAGCTCGTCTCATAAATATACACTATTATTTGAGGGTTAGTTCTGAAAGCGATCTTGGCCGGTGTTTTGTTCTCTGCCCTTGGGGACGGCAATCATCTCGTAATTAAAAAAATCAAGGAGCTGATTGACTTTGTCGAGACGTAACGATGCTTTGCCTTGCTCAAGATCGCGCACAAAACGCAGTCCCACGCCGGACTTCATCGACAACTCTTCTTGTGTCATTCCATACTTCTTGCGTTGCTTTTTTACGGTGGCAGACAAATTATTCATATCTTCATTATATTCTGTAATCGTGCTATAAATCAAGCTATAATATACCGAGTTATGTCGAATTCAAGCCAACAAACGACATCTCATAAAAGATTACATCACATCTCGCCGACAGCGGAACTATACCTCTTCGGGTACAAAGTTACATATTTTTCTTGATATTATACCTTTTGGGGTATATTAATTGTTTTTTACTCGCGCACTATACCCTTTCGGTTATAAAAAAGAGCGCAATGCCGGAACATCACTCTCGTTATACGGTAAGGTCTCAGGTCAGAGAACAGCTGTTTTTTCTGATAGAATCCAATCAATCAGTTTATTTTCCGATTTAGCCATTTGCATATCATAGCGTAATTGGATACGCAATAATAATGCAGCAGGAACTCCGAGAGCTGCCTCAAAGAGAAATGCCGTAGTCGTAGTAAGAGACCTGCGGCCATTGAGGATTTCATTCAATGCCGTATGCGACATTACAATATTCTCCGCCAACTTCCGTTGGGAAATTTTTTGGTACTCGATTTCATCTTTGAGTACTTCTCCGGGGTGAGAGGGATAAGCCCCAAAATCGTTGTCAGACATAATGCTTTTATTCGGCGTATAAATCAATTTTTATAAGCATAATCCCGGCATCGGAATTACTTCTGTTTGCTTGTTCTTAGACTGAAACATAGCATCATACAAAATTACGGAGGGGAGACGTCGCGGCGCCTCCCCTACTGTATTATGGGATTATGATATCGTGCTTATTTTGCGTCCCAGGTGCAGTCGATGGGTTCGAACTTGCCGGGGGCGGTGACGCGGAAGCGAGCGGTGTATGGCGTTGTGGATGCGCCATCATAAGCATAGAAGTTGATGGTATAGATGACATCTATTCCGGCTACGGGAACTGCATCGGCGTGCAATGTGGCCAGGGCGCCGGGCATAACTTCGTTCATGAAGCGAGTCTTTTCGAGGGCTACAACAGCAGCATCGTCCATATCTTGATACTCGGCGGGATACTGACCCTTGGCAGCGGAGGGACGCAGGTCGACGTTGCCTTGGAATGCGGATGTGCCGCTATAGTACTCGTTGTTGCCATAGGAGGATACGTAGAACTTACCGCTCTTGATGTCGGTGTCGCCCAGAGGCACGCAGATGTTCTCGTATACCCAATTTACACAAGCCTGATAGTACTTGGTGGAGAGTTCCTGGCCTTTACCGGCGGGCAAGGTGATGGTGACGCAGGGGTCATACATCCATTTGCCGGCGTTGCGTACAAACTGGTTGGTGACCGCTGTGATGCCGGTATTGAGAGTCCATACGCCGTCTTCGCCGCAGATGTACGGGTCGCAGGCGTACGAAGTAACCTTGGCCTTGGAGTCATAGTATAGGTAAGCAACATTGGTGGACTCGCCGGGCTGAGCATAGGGGTACTTGGCAGCGAGGTAGCGCGGCAGGTACTTGGTGGGCTCGGTAAGGTTCTGGTACTTCTGACCCATGGCTGTGTAATCGCCGGGGTTGAGGACGCAGAAGCCCGAAGCGGCTACCCAGTTACTGCCGTTGAAGCGGTACATGGCGTTGTATCCGGTGGTGGGCACGGTTACAGCCGGTGCGTTGTGACGACGCGGGGCGGCGGTGACGGTTTTGCCGTCCACGGCGGTGACTACGAAGTTGCAGAATCTGCCGCCGGCAATGGCGATGAAGTATCCGGTGATGGAGGCTTCGCCGTCGTTGGTGAATAGGCCGCGCAGAGCATCAGTGATACCATAGACACTGCCTTGAGCTTTCTCGGTGCCTTCGGGTTTGACGTTGATGTTGCGCTCGGTTACCGTAACTTTACCTTTGATGGTTGCGTATACAGCCAGTTCGTTTTCTGTGCGTGTAATCAACTGATCCCATTCGGCGGCGGTGTAAGACTTGGCGGCGGGATAGGTGACTGCCTGTGTGCCGACGATTTCGACTTCGGCCGAGGCTCCGGTCACCTGGAAGCCCTTGTTGTAAGCGCCGATGGTGCCGTTAACCTTAACCTGATTGCCGACAGCTTGCGATTTGGCGTCGAAGCTGCTGCCCATGTATACGAAGATGCTGCCGGAATTGTCGGTGATGACGTATCCCTGGCCGCATACAGCCGTAACGACAGCGTTGATTTCAACCTGGTCGTCGACTTTCACGCTTCCGATGACATCGGAAAGAGTGAAGGAGGGGGTTTCGCCACCACCTACATTTCCGAACACAGGTTCCTGCTCGGACTGCGCGTACGAAACTATGCAATAGAGTCCGTCGTTAGCATCGGCTTCGTTGTTGAGAATCTTGCCGAGGTACTTGTTGGCGGGATGCGAGGGAGCAAATCCGTCGATGAAGTTGTCTTCGGATTCCCAGACATAAGCCTTGTAGTCGTCTGTGGAGACGGTGTACTGCTGTGCAGCGGCGGCTTCCGAGACTTCGGGAGCTACGGGACCGGCAACGTTGTAGGTCACTTTGACGCCCGAGCCATCGGTGAGAGTAAAGTACTTGAAGGAATTGGAGGCGAGGAATGCCGGGAGGTATTTCTCGGCCGGAATGGCATCGGAGAAAGCCTGGCGGGTGGCCACGGCAGCGAGGTCGGCCTTGAATTCGTCGCCTGCGAGAGCCTTGTTTGTGGCGTTGGAGGCGATGGCCTTGTAGTCATCGGCAGTGAGGGTGTACTCTATGTTCTGCTTGTTGGAAATAGGCTGGTCCTTTTGGTCCTCGAATCCATCGAGGTCGTTGTTCCAATCGTTCTCGTCGCAGGCGGTGAGTGTCAAGCCCATGACCGCTGCCAACATCGTGCTGAATATATATCTTGTTTTCATAATGATGTATGTCGTGGAATGTTGGTTGGGTTATTAGAAGTTGACGCGAAGTTTCATGGCGTAAGTGCGGCCGAAGCTGTAGAATACGCGGAAGGCATTTTCCCATGTGCCGGTTTCGGACGACGGGGTGTATGCGTCGACTACGTAGTTGTAGTTGAAGAGATTGTGCACGTTGCCGGAGAGTGTGGCTTTGAGGCCGCCGATTTCGAAGGTATAGGCGGCGTTGAGGTCAAGCTGTTGTCCCCAGGGAATACGCCATGGATCGGCCACCTTGACGGTGCCGTTGGGAGTATAGGACGATGAGCTTATGGTGTAGTCGCTGTAGTTGTTGGCGGCCACGGTCCAATCGAGGCCTACGCGCAAGCCCTTGAAGGGACGGAATGTTGCTCCGAGAGCGGCGGTAATCTGTGCACTGCCGCCTACTTTGACGCCTTTTTGCTCGAGTGTGGCGTGGATGTGGTCTTTGGCAAGGATGCCGCTGGCAACAGAACCTGCGAGGTCGGCCAGAGGTTGGCCAAGCTGGTTGTAGAAGTAGCCGGTCGAGTTCGAATCCCACTGATAGTCGCCGATAGATGCCATACCATTGACTTCGATCCAGCGTGCGGGGATGAAGGTGAAGTTCAATTCGAGACCCATGTGGCGTGCGTCTACACCGGCCATATTCATATAGTAGCGGTCACCGGCGTGTTCGCCTACTTCGATGTTGCCCGTACGAGTAGTGGTCTTGTCCATCCACTTGGTGTAATAGGCGTTGAAGGTGGCCGAGAATATGGGCGAGCCGAAGCCGTAGCCCAATTCGGCGGAGAATACTTTCTCGTTGATGGGGTCGGGGTTGGCGGCATTGGATGTTGCTTGGCTCAAGAATACGCCGGAGGCGAAGAAGGGAGCGCGGCTGATGTATCCGACGTTGCCGTATACATTGTTGTGGCGGTCAAGGTTGTAGTTGATACCGAACTTGGCCGTTCCGCCCAGGAAGTTGTATGTGGGGGATTTGGAGTGTTCCTTGTCATAGTAGAAGTGGTCGACGCGCTGGTATCCGGTGTTGCTCAACGATCCGGAGAGGACGATGTTCATGCGACGGTCCAGCAGGGTGTATTCGCCTTGTGCATATACGCCTTCCTGGTTGGTGCGTCCTTCGTAGTCGCGGTATACAACATCACCGACACCGAGTTTTTCGTAACGCCAGTTGGGGTCGGCGGCAGCGGCGTTGTTTTCTACCTTGACATTCTTACGGCTGGAGTCGTCCATGTAGTATTCGCCGTCATAGAGGTCTATGATTTTGTTGTTGTGGAAGCCTACATAGTAGCGCATGTCGATACCGGCTGTGAAGCGCAGTTTATTGTCAAAGAAGCGGTTGTTGTATGTCGAGATAAGTCCGTACCAGTTGTGCGAGTTGTTGGACTGAGACATTACCATATTCGAACCGGTGGTGGATGCGCGGTTCATCAGTTGGATTTCGTCGTAAGCGAAGGTTCCGTCTTCGTGACGGAAGAGGGTATTAGGCACACCGTTGGTTGCGCCATACCACGAGGAATTGCTCAGCGAAGTGCCGTTGTATGTTCCGCGGCCTTGGCCGGAGTATCCGCCGCCGGTAGCGATGGAAACATATGCGGTAGTAGACAGCGAGGACTTGTCGTCAATCTGCCAGATGTGGGCCAGCGAAATTTGGGGCTTGTGGTAGGTGTTGCGGTTGGAGCTGCGTACCTTTCCGTCAAGGCCGAAGCCGTAAGTGGGATTGTACTTGTAGGGGCTGTCGCTGTCCATGACGCGCTTGGCGTAGGTCTGATATTCCATGATGGTAAGACCGTCCTGGCTTGAGCGCTTGTTGTGGTTTTGGGGAGCGCCGAAGGCTGTCAAAGACAATTGATGACGGTCATTGATGCGCTTGGAGATGTTGAGGAAGTAGCTGTACGAGTTGAAGTCAGTGCCCTGTACATACCCGTCACCCCAGCGGCGAGCGCCTTGCAGAGTGATGGCCCAGCCGTTTTTCATCAGGCCGGTGGAGACGTTCATGCCTATGTTGTTGAGGCCGTCGTTGCCAAATCCGTAGAACACGCTGCCGCCGCGCTTGGCGTCAAGGCTGCGAGTAGTGATGTTGATGGTACCGCCGATAGAGGGAGCCGAGAGTATGGCTGCACCCAGACCGCGTTGTGTCTGGATGTTGGAAGCCACGTCACCAAGGCCTGCCCAGTTGGACCAGTACACCCAGCCGCCTTCCATATCGTTGACGGGAATACCGTTGACGAGGACAGCGACGTTGGCGCTTTGGAAGCCGCGCATGTTGATTTTGGCATCACCAAAACCACCGCCGTCTTTGGTAGCCCAGACGCCGGGAGTGGTTTTGAGTACTTCGGGGAGTTCCTGCGTACCGAGTTTGTACTCGATGTCAGCGGCATTTACCTGGCTGACGGCCACAGGGGTCTGGCGTGTGCGAGCCAGAGACTGCGTAACGACGACGTCGTTGAGAACTTCGGCCTGCGTGGGAAGGGTGATGGTTCCCATATTGCGGGCAGCGGCGACTGTGACAGCTTTGCATCCTACAAAGCTGAAAGTGAGTGTGGATGTCTTGGCCGGGATGGTCACGTTGAAGTGTCCGTCGACATCAGTGGTGCCTACGGCATTCTTGCCGGTGATGACCACACTGGCGCCAATGATAGGTTCGCCGTCTTGGTCAACGACAATACCGGTACATTTCATGGTGCCTTGGGCGAGCATGCCTATGCATGTCAGGCACATCACCACGAATACTGATAATAGTCTTTTCATTCCAAAAAATGTGATTTAGTGGTTAGGGTGAATATTAATATATCTAATTACAATTTTTCATGTTAAATATAAGCCTTTGGAAAAGGCACTAAAGACGCTTTCGAAACCATACGCAGTCCCGAAATAGTTGTGAATCAATCGCTTTGTATCATTACTCAGAGGGTAAATCTGTTTAACGTGCATTCAAAGGTAGCAATAATCTTTAACATAGCAGCTATTCCGCCGCAAAATAGTTGGCGGCGAGATGCCGCATAATACGCCGTCTCGCCGCTAATATATTGTGTGATACGTATTTATAGCTGTATATTATATTTTTGTATACTGTATCAGGCGCCGGGATGCCTCCGCTATATACCGATCAAGGCGCTCGATACATCGCTTCTTTTGTCCGATATCGGGATGGACATAGAGGTTGAGCGTCGTGGCAACGTTTGAATGGCCGAGGATAGCACTGACGGTTTTGACGTCACATCCGCTTTCGATACACCGAGTGGCGAAAGTGTGGCGTAGTCCGTGAAAGACTATGCGCGGTATACCCATACGCCTTAGCATCCTAACAAACGTCTCGCGGTAGTTACGCGGGTCTTTGGGAGCGAGGCCGTTGCCAACGACATACTCGCCGTATATTTGTAGACGGCGGACCTTGCGGAGCGCTGACAAAAGTTGCGATGAAACAGGAATTTCCCTGTTGGAACTGCGCGTTTTGGGCGAAGAAATATAGTGATCGGTGCTACGTGTCTCGCAGTCGTAAACACGCCCGAATGTACCGTCCACAATGATGGTGCGGCTTTTAAAATCAACATGATCCCAACGCAGTGCGCAAACCTCACCCATTCGCATACCTGTACACAAAGCGACAAGTACACCAATATTCTGCGTGGTAGGCGCAGCAAGCAATGTATTGAGCAACCTTTTGTGATCTGCGAGTGACAACACCGGCAGTTTCTTCGCAGCAGTAGATCTTGGGTAAGATATATCCCATGTTTCGGCTGGAAAGATTCCGTATTTTGTTCCAAACCGAATAACGGACTTCATCACTGCCACGATGTCGTGGACACTTTTATGACTCAACCCGGCACGGAGTTTGTCAAAAACAAACTGTTGTGCCTGCGACTCACTAATACCATCGGCATTGCCGAATGTCGGCAGCAGGTGTGTTTTTAGGGTAAGGGCGTAAGCGCAGAACGTGGAGTACTTCACAACCTTGCGCTTGTGTTCTTTCCAAAGGGCGGCCACTTGGCCGAATGTAAGGATGTCTTGCATATTCCGTGAAATTTGAGTTTTTCACAGAATATACAACATTCTATAGTATTATCGGTTGCCCTTTGCGCGGTTATGATGCTTACAAAGCATCTGACAATTTTGTATATCCGTTTTTCCGCCTTTACTCCATGCTGTTACATGGTCAGCATCCATTTCGTTTTGTTTCCAAATCTTATGTGCTGAGGCATCATGGCCAATGGCACAATAGGGACAATTAGATGTGCCGACAGCCTTAGCTTCCTCTGTCTGTCGGGCATAGACTGCTCGCTTTGTTGCTTCATCAAATATGCGGATGTCAAGTAGACGTGTATCGGTCTCACCACCTAATAGGTACTCGAAGATACCCCGACGGTTTTTTACATAGGGGTCAGCATATAACTCCTTAGCCCTTCGTTTCATATTTGTAGGGTTGTATGGCGTGGCGTGATAACGCTCATATAATTCACCCCAAGGCAGTCCCCTCATCTCAGACTCAACAAACGGGAATACGGAGCGAGCCCAGTCAATAACCGAGTCAAAGTAATTTACAAGTTCTCGTATATCCGAGCTGAAACGATGGTCACGCATATATTCTTCTGCAGAGCCACGACTCACCCATTCGAGGGCGGTCGCGAGAAAGTCTTGGCGATTGACAGCGCCGCTGACGTAGGCGCTCCACATCTGTACTTTCGAGGACTGCGAATTGCTGAAAACTGCCTTTGCGGCGGTGACAAACGGTCCGGAATATACGGCATTGAGCAGTTCCTGGTTGTTGAGCGGAATTCCTGCAATATTGATTGTACGGAACCATTCCTTAATTTCGGACTCAGTACCTTCGCATTCGTAAATCAGCAGGTGCGTGCACAGAAACATCTCGCGCATTTCCTTTGGCATAGAGCCTATACTCTGCGGCAACCCGTTCTCGTCCTTAATACCGAGTTTTCCATTGACGAAACGTCCGAGCGAAGTAATGCGCTGCTGTCCGTCCAAGACCTCGAAGCGTCCGTCGGCAGTCTTGACAAAATAGATTACGCCGAGGGGGTAGCCTTTAAGCACCGAGTCTATGACGGCGACATCGCGCTTGCCATCGGCGTAAATATAGTTACGTTGATACTCCGGCTGGATAGTCAGGCGGCCGCCCATGCCAAAGAGCCCTTTGGCTTCAAGTTCGTTATAGACGAAGCCGTCGCATATGTCGGCTATTGTCCATTCGGTATGTAGTTTCGTTTTCATTGGTTTCTATTGTTATTTATTCGAAATATTAGGTCAAACGCAAGGAGACTCGGGTAAAGAACTTGGTCTACGTCCTTACCCTCGCGAATATAAGGAACTTAATCCGAGTTTGAGAGATGGACAGCTTTACTATATGGAAAATGGTTTGCCTCAAAAGCCTTATGCAAGAATTCTTATAAGACGTATCGTAAAATGAATTTGCCAGTCGAAATATTAGGGATTACTAAAACGTGGTTCGGGGGAGCTATTAAAACATATCCGGAACAACTGCAAGTCAGTAGTAATGGCCGAAAAGAACATGTTACAAAACTTAATGATGGTGCTGTGTTACCACTTGATTCAGTACCTAATAGCGAAACCTATTACATTGTCGAAAGCAAATTATACAAACAAGTTTATGCCCGAGTTCTAATCAAGCGTTTGTCCTGTGTCTGATAAAAAAGCGTTTGTACACCCTGTTACTATTTACAAGAGGCTGGGAAACACCGCTGCCCGACATCCACAGGCCATTAGAGAAACCTTTCCCCTCGCTTTCAGTAGCACCTAATATTTCGAATTGCTCCGGGCAATACTTGTCGAGGAATGTGATAGGGACACCCATTACGCCATAATAGTCAGACGGGATTGCATCAGTATATGGGACTTCTATGGCGTCATAATTGTCATAGTGGGCATAGCCTTTGCCTCGGATTTCCTTGTGCTTGGAATACATAACATTTTGTTCCATCGTCATTAGCGATAATGGCTGGTGGCGTCGTCCGTGGTCGATGTTGGTAATAAATATTGAGGGGACATTTTTCATGTCGATACCTTCTATCACCTTATCAACATCATCCTCATTCTTTGTTTCAAACCACATTCCGCCAGCCCAAGGGCGACTTCCTGACCAAACTCTATTGTCTTTTATTAAAGGAAAGACCTCTTTGTACGTAATGCAATTTTTATTGGCTATAACAATAAAACGCTTATCTGTTTCATGCAACCAGTTCCAAAACTCGCGGAATAGGGAGAAAGGTGGGTTGGTGACGATGATGTCGGCCTGGTCGCGCAGGGCGGTGACTTCGGCGCTGCGGAAGTCGCCGTCACCGTCAAGGTAGCGCCATTCGAGGTCGTGGAAGTCGATGCGCCCGTCGCCGTCAATGTCGTGATCGAGCACGAAGATTTTGCCGCGCACGGAGGTCTTTGCCGGGTCGAACTGGGGCGCATCTTGTTCGAATAATGAGGGCTGGTATGGCGTCCTGTATTTCTTGCTTTCAGCGGCATATGACGTGGAAATCAGCTTTTTCAAGCCCAGTGTCTGAAAGTGCTGGGCAAAATAGAGCGTGAAATTGCTCCATTCTGGGTCATCGCAAGGCAGCAGTACGGTCTTACCACGAAAGACATCGGGGTCGTATTCGAGGTAGGCGTTGATTTCGCGCTCGATGTCGTAGTACTGCGTATAGAACTCATCGTTCTTTGCGGCTTTAGCCGCCGATAGTGATTCGTTGGCCATTACTGTTTTATCTTTGATGGTTTGGGTAGTATCTTTTTCTCGTCAGCCTTCAATCGGCGTTCCACTTTCTTGACGTCCTCGCCCGGTGGCAGGGTTTCGGGGCGGATGCCACGGTCGAGCAACATTCCGCGTACAGCGGTATTGTTGTCCACATGTTCGCCCTCTATCGCAATTTGTCCGCGAAGGTCTTTTTGTTGGACATTAACCGATGTCATTTCTGCGGCCAAGTCTTTGGCTTTAATTGCGACTGTTGAAAGGAAGTCGGCAAGGGGGCGTTTATCGGGTGCGCCGACGCGGCGCTTCATAAGCGCTGTATTGAGGCCGAATAGAGCCCGGTCGCCTTTGGTACGTATTATTGCAAATTCTTTCGAGTCAACCCCACGCTCGTATAATACGCCCGAAAGGCGGTTTTCTGTCTCGGCAAGTTTGGCGCGAGCTTGTACGCGTTCGTGGTCGAGGATGCGTTGTTGGACAATCTCGGCACGGCGCGTCTGCACGGCAAAATAGTTTTGTGCAAATGCTATTTCTGGCTTCCGAGGGTCGCCGTTTTGGGCTATAAGGTAGCAGGCATAGCGCGTCAACAGTATATCATCTATCTGACGTTTAGCGCCTTTGGGTAGCTCTATCATTTTCCCGACGTCGGGAAAATGATTAGGAATTGATTCTCCTGCATTTATACATGACTCTTTGGCTCGGGCAATGGCATCTTTAAACCTTTCCCATTTTGCATATCCCAATACAGGGTAAAGCTCACGTGCACTCCAACATTCGACACCTTCATATTCTATGGCTATGGCCTCGAAGCTCTCGAATAATTGTTTGATTTCTTCTGCTTTCATTTCATGGTCCTTTAATACTACCGCAAAAGGTAGCCATTTTTCTTAAAGCGTGAAAGGCGGTGGTGGCGGGATACCGTCAGGTGTTGCCGGTAAGACGCATGGCTATGTGCCACATGGCTATGGCGGCAGAGACGCTGACATTGAGCGAATGTTTGGTACCGAATTGCGGTATTTCGAGATAGATGTCGCTGGCAGCCACCACGGCCGGGTCCACGCCATCAACCTCGTTGCCTACGACTATTGCATATCCGCGTCCGTCCGTTGGCGCAAAATCTTGGAGCGAAACACTTCCGTGCACCTGCTCGAGACAGCACACAGCATATCCGCGGCTGTGCAATACGGATATGGCTTCGAGGGTATTGTCATAGTAAGACCAGTCCACCGAATCTTCGGCACCGAGGGCTGTCTTGTGTATCTCCACCGATGGAGGTGTGGCGGTGATGCCGCACAGGCACACATGTCGCACGGCAAAGGCGTCACATGTACGAAAAATTGCACCTATATTATTGAGCGAGCGTATGTTGTCCAGTACTATTATCAACGGCAGTTTTTCCTTGGAATGGAATTGCTCTATAGTATCGCGGTGCATCTCTGCGGTGGTTTTTTTGCGTGGCGCACCGGCGGTCATGGTGCTTTCGGGCGTCCATCCGGGGCGCAGGAAGTGCATGGGTCTCATGACAAACGTGCGTGCGGCAGCATGCGGATGCGGAATTTTGAGCCGCGGATGCGAATACACCAAGTCGTCTATGGCTATGATGTCGATGTCGATGCTACGGTCTATGTAGTCGCCCAAGGAGTTGCGGTGTGTCTCGCCGGGGGCTATGATCTGCTCTATAGCCTGTATTTGATCCAATAATGCAAGGGGTTCCACTTGCTGTCCCTCCGGGAGATCGATGGCGATGCCGACGTTGATAAACCGGTTGACTGTATCGAAGCCCCATGCATCGCTCTGTATTTCCGGGGCACGCCGTATGCGAGACCGGGGATAGCGTGATGCCAGCATGAGTATGGCTCTTTCGATATTGGCGCGACGGTCGCCGAGGTTGCTGCCGAGGTTCAGGTATATGGTGGACATGTCTTTGGGTGTGGATGTTATTCGGATATTAGGAAATATATTTGTTATCAGTCTTTTAGGTTGTATGATGGATGTCAGCCGTTGGGTGTCTTGGTTGTATTTTGTCTGTAACGGGGGTGATGTTCGAGTATCTCCTGGCGCAGACGTGAGTTTTCGATATGGAGATATATCTGCGTGGTGGCTATAGACTCATGTCCCAGCATCTGCTGTATTGAACGGAGGTTGGCGCCGCCTTCAAGAAGATGGGTGGCAAAAGAGTGTCGCAGCGTGTGCGGCGACAGTGGAGTGCGTATGCCGGCACGCGCCGCCGCATCGCGCAATATGTAGAAAATCATAACACGCGACAGATGTCGGCCACGGCTGTTGAGGAACACCGTATCGGCATCGACCGATGCTATAGGAACATCATTACGGTCGGTGTCCACATAGTTTTTTATGCGCGTCAATGCCACTTCGTTGACCGGCACGAGTCGTTCCTTGGAGCCTTTACCTCTTATAAGCATTACCGCATTGCGAAAGTCTATGTGCGAAATCTGCAGTGCACACAACTCGGAGACACGCAGTCCGCAACCGTACATGGTTTCTACGATTGCGCGATTGCGGCGTCCCGTAGGGGTGTCCTCCATAGCCGCTATCAAGGCGTCTATTTCTTCCAAGGAGAGTACCGAGGGCAGACGCGAACCCACGGACGGACTTTCGAGCAATTCGGTAGGATCGGTTTCCATGATGCCCTCGAGACGCAGATAACGGTAAAAATTCTTGATGCCGCTGAGTATGCGTGCGCACGAGCGCGGCATGATACCGAGGTCGTGCAAGTCGCCCATGAATGTACGCAAGTCGTCCACAGTGGCCTTGGTCGGGTCGATATCTGCGGCAGCAAGCGCATTGAGTAGCTTTGAAACGTCCGTGACGTATGCATCGCGCGTGTTGTCGCTGTATCCACGCTCGACAGTGAGGTACGACCCGTATCTTCCCAGTATTTTGTCTATATCCATGGTCGGCAGCGGTGTTATAATGAGCCTTGTTCGACAAGCGTAGCCACGCGTTCTATGATGGCGTCTTCACGTTTCTTCTCGGGTTGGAACTTGCCTCGCAGGTTGACGCCGAAAAGCCTTCCGAAGCCTTGCCAAAATACGGCTCGAAAGCTACCGAGAAATGCCTTGACAATTTCGTATGACGATTGGTCGGTTTCGCGCTGTATAAGCTTTACCAAAAGCCGCGCCTGGCTTTTGCTCAGTCGCTTGAGTATTGGCTTGTACTGTTTGAAAAGTTCCTTTTCCATGCGTTTGAGATATTGCTCACGCTCCTTCTGTGTGTCAAAAGTCTCTATGTACTCGTATGTCTCGATAAGTGTCTCGCGTATCATTTTGGCATACGGAAGGGTTACCTTGACATTGCGCACGGTTCGCCAATAGAATTCCTCTTCCTTCTTGTTTCGGAATTTCATAGGCGGATACACCGTGAAAGGACGAAGGAAAAATATTGTCATTGTGTCGCCCGTTTCCGGATCGACTACGAAGTTGTATCCTTGGTAAATATTTTCGCGTGCAGAAGGCAGGCGCATATCCGGGCCTTGTTCCTGCCCTGAGGCGGAACATAGCGTGCCGGCTACCATGATTGCTACGGCGGCCAGCGCTATGACCATGCTGCGCCGCTTCATTTTCACTGATGGTCGTGCGGTACCGGGGGATAGTCCACAGTGTAGTGCAAGCCTCGCGACTCGTGGCGTTCCTTGGCTTGCCGCATAATCAGGTAGCCCACGTTGATGATATTGCGCAATTCGCAAATATCACGTGACACTTTTGATTCCTTGAACAGTTTCTCGGTTTCTTCGTACAGTATATCGAGACGATTCCAGGCACGGTCAAGACGTAGATTAGAGCGCACAATACCCACGTATGTACCCATGATTTGGTTGACTTCCTTGATACTTTGGGTAATTAACACCATTTCTTCGGGATGGCGTGTACCCTCGTCGTTCCAGTCCGGGACATCATGGCGCAATTCGTATCCGGGGGCATGGGCCACGGCGTGTCGTGCTGCCGCATCGGCATATACCACAGCTTCTATCAGCGAGTTGGATGCCAAGCGGTTGCCTCCGTGTAGTCCCGTGCGGCTGCATTCGCCCAAAGCATACAAACGATGTATCGAAGACTGACCGTCCAGATCGACGGCGATGCCGCCGCAAAGGTAATGGGCAGCCGGTGCCACGGGAATATAATCTTTGGTGATATCTATGCCGAGGCTCAAGCACTTCTGATAAATATTGGGGAAGTGATGGCGTGTCTCTTCGGGGTCTTTGTGCGTTACGTCAAGATATACATGGTCGTCGCCGTAGAGTTTCATTTCGCTGTCTATAGCGCGTGCAACAATGTCACGCGGCGCCAGCGACAATCTCGGGTCATACTTCTGCATGAATTCATCGCCACGTAGGTTGCGCAATACCGCACCATAGCCGCGCATGGCTTCGGTAATAAGGAATGATGGACGATCGCCCGGGTGGAACAACGCCGTAGGATGGAACTGTATAAATTCCATATCTTTGACCGTTCCCTTGGCACGGTATACCATAGCTATACCATCGCCGGTGGCTACAAGCGGATTGGTTGTTGTCTGGTATACGGCGCCGACACCGCCGGTAGCCATGACAGTTACGCGTGCAAGGAATTTTTCAACCTTGCCTGTCTCTTGGTCCAGTACATATGCTCCATAGCAAGTTATGTCAGGAGTTCGGCGTGTCACTATGCGTCCCAAATGGTGTTGGGTGATGATTTCTATGGCAAAATGATGCTCGTATATGTCTATATTGGGGTTATGTCGCACTGCCTCTATAAGACCGCGTTGTATTTCGAATCCGGTGTTGTCGGCGTGATGCAGTATTCTGAATTCGCTATGTCCACCCTCGCGGTGCAAGTCAAAAGACCCGTCTTCGCGACGGTCAAAGTTCACACCCCAAGACAGCAGATCTTTGATACCCTTGGGCGCTCCGGTGACCACGGCGCGTACTGCTGCCGGGTCGGAGAGCCAGTCTCCGGCTACCATAGTATCATGTATGTGTTTCTCGAAGTTGTCCACGGCAAGATTGGTCACCGAAGCGACCCCGCCTTGTGCCAATGCAGTGTTGGCCTCATCGAGAGTAGTCTTGCATATCAAAGCTACACGACCGTGCTCCGCCACTTTAAGGGCAAAACTCATGCCGGCTATACCGGAGCCTATGACCAAATAATCGTATTCCATATTATTATTTATTTTGCAAGAGGTGTGATTAGATAGTGTTTTATGTCTATTGTATGATTATTTTATTGGAATGTTTTTTATTTAACTACGACATTAACTATCTTGCCCGGCACTACTATAATTTTTACAATCTGCTTGCCTTCCAACCACTTGGTAGCGGCGGAATTGCTGAGTGCCAAACGCTCGACATCGGCGCGTTCGGTACCGGCAGCCACAGTAATGGTAAAGCGTGCCTTGCCGTTGAAGGATACGGCATACGTCTGTGTATCGGCTTTGAGATAGCGTTCCTCGGCTTGCGGCCATTGGGCATCGCAGATGGTGGTAGTGTTGCCAAGCGCATGCCACAATTCTTCGGCAATATGCGGCGCAAATGGTGTAAGCAACACCAAAAGCGATTGCAATACCTGTCGGCTGCGGCAGCGATGCGAGGTAAGTTCGTTTACACATATCATAAAGGCGGCCACCGAGGTGTTGAACGAGAAATTGTCAATGTCGGCCGTAACCTTGGCTATAAGACGATGGAGACTGCGCAGGTCTTCTTCGGAAGCGGCGCTGTCATCCGGCAAAAATTCTTCTCCTTTGTAGAAGAGAGCCCACAATTTTTTTAGAAATCTATTTACACCGTCTATACCGTTAGTATCCCACGGCTTGGACTGCTCCAAAGGACCGAGGAACATCTCGTAGAGACGCAGGGTGTCTGCACCGTAAGTGGCTACTATATCATCGGGATTGACAACGTTGAACATCGATTTGGACATCTTTTCGACTGCATATCCGCATATATAGCGGCCGTCATCCTCGAGGACGAATTGAGCATCGTTGTATTCGGGACGCCATTTACGGAAGGCTTCCGTGTCGAGTACATCGTTCTTTACTATATTGACGTCCACATGTATGGGAGTTACATCGTAGTCTTTCTTCTTGCCTGCACTCACAAAGGTATTAGTATCCTTAATGCGGTATACGAAGTTCGAGCGCCCTTGTATCATGCCTTGGTTTATGAGTTTTTTGAAAGGTTCTTCCTCTACCACAATTCCGAGGTCATAAAGAAACTTATTCCAAAAGCGACTGTAAATCAAGTGTCCCGTGGCATGTTCGGTGCCTCCTATATATAGGTCGACATTGCGCCAGTACTCGTCAGCCTCTTTGGATACAAGTGCATCGTGATTACGCGGATCCATGTATCGCAGATAGTACGCCGAACTGCCGGCAAATCCCGGCATAGTGTTCAGTTCCAAGGGATAGCCATCGGCAGTTTTCCAGTTCTTGGCACGTCCCAATGGCGGCTCACCTTTTTCTGTAGGCAAATATGCATCTATTTCGGGCAACAACAGCGGCAGGTCCTTGTCATCGAGCATACAAGGTATACCCTCCTTGTAGTATACGGGGAAAGGTTCGCCCCAATAGCGCTGACGCGAGAATATGGCATCACGCAGACGATAGTTAACTTTAACACGGCCTATGCCTTTTTCCTTTATAAATTTTTTTGTTGCGGCAATAGCTTCCTTGACGGTAAGTCCATTGAGATTAAGTTCGGGGCCTTCGCTGTTCATCATGATGCCTTCTTTGGCATCGAAAGACTGCTCGGATACATCGGCACCTTCTATAAGCGGAATTATAGGAAGATCGAAATGCCGGGCAAAGGCGTAGTCACGACTGTCATGTGCAGGCACTGCCATGATGGCGCCTGTACCGTATCCGGCAAGTACATAGTCGCTTACCCAAATAGGTATCTTTTTACCCGTAAGAGGATTGACGGCATATGCGCCGGTGAATACACCGCTGACATGCTTGTCCATGAGTCGCTCGCGTTCGGTGCGGCGCTTGGTAGCGGCTATGTAGGATGTCACGGCTTCGCGCTGTTCGGCGGTGGTGACTTTGTCCACATATTCGCTTTCGGGAGCAAGCACCATAAAAGTAACACCAAAAACCGTATCGGCACGAGTGGTGAATATTTCGAGGTCTATATCATCTTTTCCATCGATGGAAAAATGCATTTCTGCTCCTTCGCTACGACCTATCCAGTTGCGCTGTGTTTCCTTGAGCGAGTCGGTCCAATCAATGGTGTCAAGTCCCTTAAGCAGGCGTTCGGCATATGCACTCACACGCAAACACCATTGGTACATCACTTTTTGCTCTACCGGGTAACCGCCGCGGAGCGATACGCCTTCGGATACTTCGTCATTGGCCAGTACCGTTCCCAATTTGGGACACCAATTGACCATGGTGTTGCCGAGATATGCTATACGATAGTTCATCAACACATCAGACTGCTGCTTGGCATCCATAGACTTCCATTCGTCGGCGGAGAAAGTAAGTACCTGCGAAGAGGCTGCCGGAGTGTCGGCATTGGCACCTTCCTTTTCGAAACGTGCCACAAGTTCGGTGATGGGCATGGCCTTGCACGCCTGAGTGTCATAGTAGCTCAGGAACATGCGCTTAAAAGTCCATTGAGTCCATTTGTAATACTCGGGGTCACATGTACGTATTTCGCGCGACCAGTCGTAGCAAAATCCTATCTTGTCCAGTTGTTCGCGATAGCGTGCTATATTGGTTTGAGTAGTTACCTCAGGATGTTGTCCGGTCTGTATTGCATACTGCTCGGCAGGCAATCCGTATGCATCATATCCCATGGGATGTAGTACATTGAAGCCTTTGAGTCTTTTGTAACGGCTTACAATGTCCGAGGCAATGTATCCTAAGGGATGTCCAACGTGCAAACCTGCTCCCGAGGGGTAGGGGAACATGTCAAGTACATAGTATTTGGGTCGTTTGGTGTCTATGTCTACGCGGTATGTATTGTTGTCACGCCAATACTTTTGCCAGCGGGCTTCGATGTCGCGATGATTATATTCCATTATATATAGTGTGTATTTTTTTATGTATATTTCACGAAAGTTCGAGCATTCTCTTTATTGGAACGATGGCACGGCGAGCTGTCTCGGCATCCACCTTGACTACCGGAGCCATGTCGCGCAACGAGATGCGTATTTTTTCAAGGTTTATCTGTTTCATAAACGAACATTCGTTGCATCCGCATCCAAGTTCGTCCGGAGGCGCCGGTATGAAATTTTTTTCCGGACAGCTTTTGTGCATCTGATGTAGTATGCCACTTTCGGTGGCTACGATGAAGGTATCAGCATCGCTTTGTTGTGCGTATTTGAGCAAAGCCGCCGTAGATCCTACATGGTCGGCAAGCACAAGCACCGCTTTGGGACATTCGGGATGAGCCAGCACCGGGGCTCCGGGATATTGTTTTTTGAGGTCTATGATACCTTGAACGCTGAAACGTGCATGCACATGGCAGGCGCCGTCCCACAGTACCATATCGCGTCCGGTGACGCTGTTGATATAACTTCCAAGATTGCGATCCGGACCGAAGATGATGGGAGTATCTTTGGGCAGGCTTTCTACAATCTTGCGTGCATTCGAACTGGTGACCAAAACATCACTGAGAGCCTTAACGGCTGCCGAGGTGTTGACATACGATATGACCGTATGTCCGGGATGATCCTTGATAAAAGCCTCAAAGCGATCGGCCGGACACGAATCGGCCAAAGAACATCCGGCCGTAGGGTCGGGAATAATCACAGTCTTCTCCGGACACAGGATGGCGGCAGTTTCGGCCATGAAATGGACGCCGCACAGCACTATCACTTTTTGAGGCAGTTTGGTGGCCTGCTGAGCCAGTGCCAAAGAATCTCCTATGAAGTCGGCGATGTCCTGCACTTCGGGCTGCTGGTAATAGTGCGCCATGATGACAGCACCGCGTTCATTCTTGAGGCGCTGTATATCTTCTTTGAGTGCTTCGACGGACTGTCGTCCGGAGTTTTCAACATCCATATTTTATTATAAGGTTTAATGAAAATAATTTCTTCAAAATTTCTATAAGAACAATAATGGATGTAGATAAAGATTATAACTTTTTCACTGAAAATTTGGAAAATACGTTATCAACATCTTGTTGTATATTGTCCTTAGGGGTTATAAACACCCGGTTTTGCTTATCCACAACAAGATACAAACTTTATAAACATGGTGTGGATAACGTGCAAAGTTAATAACTTTTCGGCAGTATTAGGATCTCGTAGGTTGAAAAGATGGTAGAAAATGGTAGAAAGAGGATACGATAACTTATTATTTAATTTTTTTGGTGCTTTTATATTTTCTCCTTATATGTTCAAGTCTCCGATATTTCCAAATATAGTTTTCAATAGTTTCTTATCAGTTATAGACATACTTATTGACACTATATGTAAAGTATAGGAGTTCTTATAAATAAAAAGAAAAGGAGCATATCGACCGCTCCTTTTCTTTTTTTTTAATTTATTTTTGTGCGTAGAAAGCTTTGAATGCGCGGATGATCATTTCGTGGTCGCGTAGCGAGGCGGTTTCTCTCGCCGAATGCATAGCCCAGACGGCGGCACCCATATCGACACCGCGTAGCGGTATCTGCGAGGTGAGAATGTTGCCCAGAGTCGACCCTCCGGCAACGTCACTGTGATTGACGAAATACTGTACCGGTACTTCGGCATCCTTGCATATAGATGCAAATACGGCGGCACTGTCTGCATCGGTCATGTATTTGCAATTGGCGTTGATTTTGATGACCGGGCCGCCACCGAGCAACGGATGGTTGGTGGGGTCGTATTTGTCCATATAGTTAGGATGTGCGCCGTGGGCGTTGTCGGCGCTGACCATAAAGGAGTCGGCGACACTGCGCAGGTATTTTTCTTCGGGAGCTTCGGCGGCGGCATATATTAGTCGCAGTACGTAGTCCAGTATAGGCGATCCGGCTCCTTGCTTGGTTCCGGAACCGGTTTCTTCGTTATCGAAGATGGCCATGACCTTGAGTGTGCCGTCGGACGAAGGCTGTGTATCGGCGATGGCGGCAGTGGCTGCATGTACCATGCTCAAGTCGTCTATGCGTCCCGAGGTGATATAGTCTTCATAAGCGCCTACTGTGCAGGCTTTGGTGGTGTCGTATAGCGATATATCGTAATCGAGAATATCTTCGGCTTTGACTTCGAGCTCGGCCGCAATCTGTCGGCACAACCATCCTTCGGGTTTTTCATCTTCGGGAAGCGTACCCACTACAGGGAGCATGTCGCGTTGGCGGGATAGGGGGTTGCCCTCGTTGACGGCGCGATTGAAGTGTATTGCCAGGTGTGGGATGGTGAGCATGGGGCGGTCGAAACGCACCAGACGTGTGACAGGGTGCATGGCATCATCGCCGCGCAGTATCACGCGTCCCGCCAGGGAAAGTGGGCGGTCAAACCAGGTGTACAATATAGGGCCGCCATAGACTTCGGTATTGAGGCGCAGCATACGACCTTCGCTAAGCATCTCGCATTTGGGTTTGACACGAAATCCGGGAGAGTCGCTGTGGGCGCTGATGATGTGGAAGCGGTCGGGGGCGTGGAGTTTTTTGTCGCCGCTGTCCGGTACAATGAATGCAATGACGGCGGTGCCGTTTTGCAGCGTATAATATTTGCCTCCGGGGACGAGGTCCCATTGCTTGCGTGCATCCAAAAATTGGAAGCCTTCGTAATATAATTGGTGGCATATAGTGTCAATGGCCCAGAAATTGACCACTGAGGCATCAAGAAATTCTTTGAGTGAAAGCATGGCGTTTTTTTTCTATGAGTTTTGGATGTATTGTATTATCGTATTGTCCATATCAATTGACGATGATGCTTATTTATGGTGTGTGTCAGCAGGCACGCAGGGCGTTGAGCGCACGCAGGACGTTGCATAATATTCCGCTCCAATACTGGATGAAGTCGGCACGCAGAGCCTCGGTGGCTGCATCGACCACCCGGTCGGTGGCATCGTCGCGTATGGTTTGCAAGTAGTTGTAAGTGCTTTGGAAGATGTCGCAGAGACCTTCGGCAATACTTGCGGCAATAGGCGTATCGGAGTATTTCATATCTTGATGGAATACTTCAAGGTAGGTGTCATCGGCGCCCAGCAGTTGTTCGATGGCGCTGCGTAGTGCTTCATAAGAGTCTTCGTCGAGCACATCGGCAATATATGCGTCGGTGTCGTCTATGCTTTCGGGAATGTCATTGGCGGCAATGTATATGCGCGGTAGCAGTCGCAACATAGTGCTTACGAAGGTATCGCGTGCCGATGTATCATCATCGCCGGCGAGTTGGCCCGAAGCTACGGATTGTATAGCCTGGCAATATTCGTTGCACAGCGCCATTACGGCTAATGTATTATTGGAAAGTGGCATTGTCAGTTTTTGTAGAGTTTGTTTAGGATGATATACTCGTAGACTTCTTTGGGTACAAAGGCACGCATGTCGCGTCCGTCGGCAATGCCTTGACGTATCATTGTGCTTGATATTTCGAATATGGGCGCATGAACCTGACGCATACGCTCGTGCATCTTATCCTCGGTGATTTCGTAGCCATAGCGCGGATATACCAAGACGCCGAATTCGGTGAGTATTTTGTCGTGGTCGCGCCACCGGTTAAAGATGAGCCAGTTGTCGCTGCCTATAATAAGTTTGAAATTCTTGTCCGGGTAAGTGACGGCCAGTTTGCGCAGTGTGTCTATGGTGTAGGAGGGGCGAGGCATTGACAACTCTATATCGCAAGGCTCTACTCCGTCGATGTCGTGTGCGGCTTTTTCGAGCATCTCCATGCGCAGTGCATCAGGCAGTATATCCGATCCTTGTTTCAGTGGGTTGAGTGGTGACAGCACCAACCATACACGGTCCACATATTTCCATTGAACCATATATGAAGCCAGAGCAATATGCCCTATATGCACGGGACTGAAAGTTCCGCCGAGTATGCCGATGGTTTCTTTCATATGCGTGTGTCGGAGAAAATTCGTTTTCCTGTTGTTTATATATGGGCTTTCGGACGGGCTTAAGGACGGATTTATTTTTCCAGAAAAGAAATGATGGCTTGGCGTGTCTCGGCTATGGCTGTATCGAGGTTATCGTTGGTGATGCGCATGTCGCATTGTCCGGCAAAGGATATTTCGTATTCGGCCTTAGCCACGCGCTGATTAATGGCTTCGGGGTCGTCGGTGCCGCGTGTTTCGAGACGCCGGCGCAAGGTATCTATGTCCGGCGGCAGGATGAATATGGTGAGAGCAAGATTGCCGAAATGGCGCTTGACATTGAGAGCGCCTTTTATGTCTATGTCAAGTATGATGTTATTGCCGGCGTTTATGGCGTTTTCGACTTCCGAAGTCAAGGTGCCGTAGTATCGTCCGGGATATACTTCTTCCCATTCGATAAATCGGTTTTCGGCTATGGCGTTACGGAATTCGTCGGTGGACATAAAATGATAATGCACGCCGTCGACTTCGCCGTCACGAGGCGAGCGGTTGGTGGCGCTGACACTGAAGCGCATGTCTATGTCGCCCGCATCAAGTATGGCGTTGATAATTGTGGACTTGCCGCAGCCGCTGGGAGCGCTGATGACAATAATCTTGCCTTGTTTCATAATTGGTGGTATGTAGGGTTACATTACATTGAGTACCTGCTCCTTGATTTGTTCGAGGAGGTCTTTCATCATCACGACTATGCGTTGCATTTCGGCATGATTGGACTTGGATCCGAGAGTGTTGATTTCGCGTCCCATTTCCTGGGCGATAAATCCGAGTTTTTTGCCTTGTCCGGGGTCTTGTTCCATGGTTTCCAAGAAGTAAGCCAGATGTTGTGTGAGACGTTGGCGCTCCTCGTTGACATCGAGTTTCTCTATGTAGAAAATCATTTCTTGTTCCAGTCGTCCCTTGTCGTATTCGATGACGGGGATGCTTTGGAGCGCCTCAGCCAAGCGTGTGCGTATGCGCTGTATGCGCTCGGCCTCGTATTGGGGAGTTTGCGCCAGCAATTCTGAAATGTGCTGTATGCGCACTGCAAAGAATTCTTCCAGCTTTCGACCTTCGGCGCGACGGTAGTCCAGCAGCGCATCGGCGGCCAGTGTGGTGACTTCGCGCAATGCGCAAGCGACAGCCTCATCGTCCACGCTTTCTTCCTCGTTGGCCTGCATCACGTCCGGGAAGCGCAGCAATACGCTGTACCAATCCTCCGGTTCGGGTATGCCCAAGGCCACGGCGGCTTCGGACACCTGTGCGCGATATGCAGCCAGATTGTCCACATTGAGGTGGCAAGATACCGCTGCCGCCGTATTCTCGACAGTGATGGCAAAGTCGGCCTTGCCGCGTTGCAGCTTGGAGGCCAGAATGTTGCGCATATCTATCTCGTGGGCGCGTAGGGATGAAGGAATGCGTGTACTGAGGTCGAATTGCTTCGAGTTGAGAGACTTTACTTCGGCGGTAATTGTCCGTCCTGGTATGACTACGGTGGCTTTGCCGAAGCCGGTCATGGATAATAGCATGTATATTAGTTTTTTATGTTGTACGTACATGCGCGGCAGTGTGGTTGTCTGTATATCCCGAACTGCTGCGACATCGCAAATTTAGTCATAATTTCCCTAAATGGCAAAATCACCTGCGGTTGCGTTCTTCGGGGTTGCGGTTTTATATTTTTAGAAAAAAAGGGTGAAAATGTGGTATATAGAAAAAAAATGCGTAATTTTACGGCCGAAAAAGATTCGCAAGGATTCTTTTTGAATACTATATCATACTACTTACTTTTTACTTACTTGTTTTTATGAAACACAGCTACCGTATTTTCGCGATGGCAGCCGTTGTATCTGCTGCAGTCGCCACTGCCTCGGCACAAAGCCCGGTATATATTACCGGCAACGTGCCCGGACTGACCGCTACTTGGACTCCCGAGGAATCGGCAACGCTCACCTACGCCGATGGCGTATACACCTATGACATGACCGACGCCAAGCAGGGTCAGATGTTCAAACTATCTACCGCCAAAGGCGACTGGTCCACCTTCAATGCCGCTGCTTTCGGCATGGCCGATGACAATGGTAACTACACTCTGCCACTGAACATCGCCGTGACTTGGACGGAAGGCAAGTGCGGAAACATGGTGGTGCCTGCTACAGGCGACTTCAAACTGGTCGTAAACATGGATGCCAAGACCATTGAGTTGCAAGGAGAAGGCACGTACACTGATGTTTTTGAGATTTATATACTCGGCAAAGCCACGGGATGGGCGGCAAAAGACGCCTACAAATTTAACTTTGTCGAGAAAAACGCTTCCGGCGAAAACGTCTACGAACTGACGCTGCCCGAAGGACTGCTCGGCGAATTCAAGGTTGCCACAGCCGACTGGACCGCAGTTAATTACGGCGTATACGACAAGAAGTCTATCGAAGCGGGCCAGACTACCGAGCTGAAATATAATGCCAATAACATCAGCTCCACCATCACCGAGAGTATCAAACTGACATTCTATCACAATCTTGACACCAACCAATCTTCGTGGCTCAAGGTGGACCGCTACAGCGGTATCGGCGACATTGATGCCGAGGCAGCCGCAACTCCTGTCTTTTACAACCTTCAGGGTGTACGCGTGGATCGTCCTGCAAATGGCGTATACATCAAGGTGGCAGGCGACAAGGTTTCCAAAGTCTTCGTGAAGTAATCTCTTACGAGACACATATATACGGCGAGGGCGCTCCCATGCGAGAGTGCCCTCGTTGCATTTTTATTATTATTGTGTCTAAGTCGCACAAAGTGACTTCATCGAGGTTGAGGGTGGGGGTACTGAAACTATGGAGGTTTGCTTTTTGTCCTTGATGATAGAAAGATGGCGGGCAGTGGGCAAGCTGTCGATGCCACGCATGTGCCGGGACGATAACGCCCGGGTGTGCATATGTCAATAGTCGCTGAACAGTTGCGGCTTTATAACTATGCCTATGCGCAACTGGCTATGGAATTTGTTGTACTCGAGCAGGCCTTCGCCATAGCCGTTATAGTATTGCAGAAAAAGGAATTGGTTGTCGCGCTTCCAGAGTCGGTAGCTGAATTCGATGGTTGTGTTGTAGCTTTGGCGCCAGCCGCGGCGCTTCACCAGGGTGACTCCGGCGTTGAAACGGCGATTGGAGCTGAAGAATTGCAGCCCCACTTGATAAAGTCCGCAGTAATCGAGGATGTCGCGGTTGTTTTCGCCGTCAATGATTGGTATCCATACTTTGCCGTGTACCATAAGCATGGGGTCTATCATCACGTTGGCGCCCAAGGATATTTTGTTCCACGAGCGCGAGGCGTCGCCATCGCGGCCGTTGCTTTCGTGCTCGGCCATCAGCGTCACTTTGCCGATATAACGGTTCTTGACAAACAGCGGCTTGGTAAGTCCGATACCGGGATTGAAGTTGAGGTCGGTCATGGGCAGCGACTTCTCCAGAACGTTCCAGAATACTTTCTGCGTATAAAACAGGTACAGATAAGTGCCTAATGGTAGTGTGGAACGTGTCAGACGTTGCGAAATCGAAATCTGAAACTTGACATTGGTATTCTCGTTGGTGGGGCGACTGCCTATTGCCGGTCCGAAGATAAAGTAGTTGTCCTTGTACAGCCCGAAATACGGGCGTTTGTCAAAGGCGCGACGCATCGAGTCTGCATCGATGCGCTGCTCCGTTGAGGATACAATCTGCGCACGCGCATCTTCCGGTATGGATACGCATAACATCGCCATCATCAGACACATAAGGCAGCGTAATACTGCCGAAGAATATGTGGAGCGTTTGTCCTGCATGTTTAATTTATGTGATGCCTCCGTCTCAGGGTGTATTCACTCCGCAAAATTACGAATAAATCCGCGAGTGAAACAGATGTATCCGTTCCTTTTGTAGTCCAAAAGGCACAATTATTGGAAAATACGGCGCATAGGTGCGTGTCGGCGTAGCTTTGAGCCGTTTTTCGGACCATAGCGGTGTCGGGCGATGTCAGCATCTAATGTTCAGCGACATACAGTGCATAAGCAAACCGAAAGGCTGCCCGAATGCCCGAATGTTTACTAAAGATGAAAAAAACACTAAGCAAACATAAATAATATATAAAATTCGAGTAAATTTGCAGTCGGAAAGTACGCGTCTCTTCCCGTGGCACTTAACCATTGCCGAGGTTGGCAACGACGACCACGGTCAATAGAACGAAAGTACGAACTTACTCCAATATCCACCTAACCAGCGACATGGACTACGGATTTTTTGATTTTTTGGGCCTACTCGGATCGGTATGCCTATTTCTGTATGGTATGAAGGTGATGAGCGAAGGCCTGCAAAAAGCCGCGGGCGACCGCTTGCGCCACATACTGTCGGCAATGACACGTAACCGCTTCAAAGGCGTGGTTACCGGTTTCACCATCACGGCATTGATTCAAAGCTCATCGGCATCGACTGTGATGGTTGTCAGCTTCGTCAACGCCGGACTGATGTCCTTGGCCCAATCTATGGCCGTAATCATGGGTGCCAACGTGGGTACCACCTTCACGGCATGGATTATCGCCCTCTTCGGCTTCAAGGTTGACATCTCGGCCGTGACCATGCCGATACTGGCCGTGGCTGTGCCCATGCTTTTTATGCGAGGCAGCCGCACCAAGAGCCTCGGCGAATTCCTTGTCGGTTTCTCGCTGCTGTTCCTTGGCTTGAACATCATCAACGACTACGTCCCCGACCTGCAGTCCAACCCCGAGGTGTTCGAGTCGCTCTCGTACTACACCAATATGGGCTTTATGTCGCTGTTGCTATTTGTACTGGTGGGCATGGTGCTGACCTGCGTCATACAGTCATCGGCGGCTACTTTTGCCATCACGTTGATTATGTGCAGCAAAGGATGGATTGAGTATCCGCTGGCCTGCGGACTTGTACTGGGTGCCGCCCTCGGTACGGCTATTACCCCGGTACTGGCATCGTTGAGCGGCAATATTGCCGCCAAACGCACGGCAGCCGGGCATGTGCTGTTTAATGTCCTGGGTATGACATGGCTTTTGGCTGTGTTCCATCCCTTTGTCAATATGTCTGCGCACCTGACCGAATGGCTCGGGCTGGGTGACCCTACCGAATTGTACAGATACACCACCGAGCTCAAGGCCACCGACCCGGCAATGTACAACCAAGTTATGGCTAATGCCGCGCCTTCTGCGCCCGATGCGGTCATTGCGCACCACCACAATATGATTACACAGCTGCAGGTGGCCATGTCGTTCGGATTGTCCGTGTTCTATACGACATACAAGCTCATCAATGTTTCCATAATGATATGGTTCACGAAATTGTATGTGCGCATAGTCGAATGGCTGCTCCCGTCGCGACACAAGGAAGACGAAGAATTCTCCCTCAAGTTTATATCCGGCGGTTTGCTCAACGCCACCGAGCTTAATATCACTCAGGCCGAAAAAGAAATCGGAGTATATGCCGAGCGCGTCGGCCGCATGATAAAGATGGCACAAGACCTTGTGCACACCAAGAGTAACAGCGTCGATTTCAACAAGCTGTTGTCGCGTCTCGAAAAATATGAGGACATCTCCGACCGTATGGAAATCGAAATAGCCAAGTACCTAAACCATTGCGCCGAAGGACGCTTGTCCAACGACTCGAAGCTGCGCCTGACATCCATGCTCGGGGTCATCAGCGAAATCGAGTCTATAGCTGACTGCTGTTACGGACTGGGCAAAATCATGACGCGTAAAGCCCAAAGCAACGTCGAGTTCAACGAAAACATTTTGGCCAACATCGACATGATGTTCGGCTATGTTTCCGAGGCCATGACGATGATGAATGGCCTGATCGCTAACATCCAAAACCCCGAAGAACGCAAAATCATCGCCAGCTACAACAAGGAACGTGAAATCAACAATATGCGCAACCAGTTGCGTAGCGAGAACGTCACCAATGTCAACAGCGGCGTATATCAGTATCAAGAAGGCATATACTACATGGACATCATCGGAACGCTCGAAAAGACCGGCGACTACATCATCAATGTCGTCGATGCCGTCAAGGAGCAATACCGTCACCGCTACCGCAACTCCTAAGTTCGAAAGGTCCGGCACGGAGTGCTCCGAAAACTCTGACGCCGCTTGATGCCGACTACAAATTCTACTAAAAGGACATAAGCTGTTGCATAAAAAAACGGCGGGTCTGCACCATAAAAAGAGCAGACCCGCTTTAATCCATAACCCGGGAGAATTAAATCAGCCCGGTTCTGTTTTTCCCAATTCTATTCGTCATCGTCGTCATCGCGACTGTTGTTGTTTTCTTTGGACACGAGTTCGAAGAAACCGCTGATTTCCTGCTGATCAAGCGCCTGACGGACGTTGAAACGTTTTACCTGGTCTTCATATCCTTTTTTGCAGACCTTGATTTCGATGGTGACATCACGCGAATTGGCGTAAGTCAAGCCGTTGATGTTGAAGCTGCGTGTTTCCTCGATAGGTGTGGTTGTCATATATGTCTCATTGGTGTTCTTGACTTCGGCGGGAACGCTCGAAATCACACGCCAGAAGACACGTGCGCCGCGCGGATCCGAGTCGAAGTACCAGCGAATGATGGTTTTCTCGATGTCGGTTTTGCCGGCGTTGTTGCGGTCGACACGTTGACGCTCCTGATTGGCCGTCAATGTCATTTCCGAAGGTTTGGGCGCCGGTGTGGGAGCGGGTTGTGCTTTGGGCTTGGGTGTGGCCTCGGGTTTCTTGCGAAGTTCGCCATAGACTACGGCGTTGTTCTCGAGCTGCTTCTTTGAGAATACGACGACTACGGTCTTGGACTCATAGCCTTTTTTGACGAACTGGAACATCAGGGTCTTGTCCGCCATTTTCTTCTTGAGGGTGATAAATGCGGGAGTCGTAGGGCTGACGAGTTCGCCGTTGAGGTATACGGCAGCGCCGTCAGGATCGCAGGCCAGAGCCACTTGGTAGTCCTTGGCTGTGGCGGTCATAGTCGTTGCCGCGACAAGCATACATGCCACGACAAGACGTTTTATTAGTCCTTTCATAACTGTTGGAAGTATTTGATTGATGTTAAGGTGTTTGGTTACTTTTTCTTAGAGGATTTGGAGGAAGATGAGGTGGCGTTTCGGGAATTTCGGTAGTTCTTTACGACTTTGGGTACGAGTTCGAAGAAGCTGCTGATTTCCTGCTGGTCGAGGGCCATGCGCACATTATAGTGCTTGACTTGCGTTTCATAGCCACGCTTTTCGATTTTGACTTCGATGGTGACGTTGTTTGAGTTTTCGTAGGTGAGCCCGAGGATGTTCAGCGAGCGCGTTTCTTCCAAGGGAGTCGTGGTCATATAAGTCTCGTTGGTGTTCTTGACCTCGGCCGGGTCATTCGAAATCACGCGCCAGGATATGCGTGCGCCGCGCGGTTCCGAGTCTATATACCAGCGTATAACGGCTTTTTCCATATCCGTATTTCCGGGGGTGTTGCGGTTGACTACTTGTCCGGTGGGCTGTGGCTGAGGTTGAGGCTCAACGGCGACGACCGGCTCGGGTTGTGCCGGAGTGTTTGTGTCTTTTTGCAGCGTGACGTCAAGTACATCTTTCCTGACTTTATCACTCAAAAAACTGCCGATGTTGTTTTGTTTTAATTATCAG
>ERZ1673698.538-NODE-538-length-57296-cov-19.895512_pt1 | contig 57296 bp, 36 predicted proteins | sample MGYA00580228_ERZ1673698 | MGnify/ENA primary metagenome ERZ1673698 (study PRJEB41218, sample SAMN15661768) | gut metagenome | host: Homo sapiens | place: Canada: London | collected 2015-08-20/2019-03-30 | study: EMG produced TPA metagenomics assembly of... | reverse complement strand
TCGTTAGGGACTTGCACCCATTAGACAACACACATGCTAGTCAAACAAAAAGCCCAAAGCGCAGAAGCGCTTTGGGCTATCTTTTTTCCTTGGTTTATAAGGAAGCGTTGATTACAAGTTTGGGTTGATTTCGCCCCACTTTTCGATGGCAGGAACGATGTTCAACGTTACCAACTCGTCGCGCATCTTGCAGAGGTGAGCGTAAGAAGCGTCGAGAGCGGCGAGCTCTTCTGCTGTACCCTCAGGCATGGTGTAGTGGCAGCCAGTGGCATCGAGAGTGGTATCCATGGCCATCATGATGTGGTTGTACTTCTCGTTGTTAACGAACGTACCTGCAGGGAAACGGAAAGTTTCGCCGCCCATGACAGAACGAATCATTTCAACTGAGAGGTAAGCCGGGCTCTGGAAAGAAGAACGACGACGGAGCTCGATGATCTTGGCACCGCCCTGGATAACGTCCTTTCTCATCTGTTCCCATTCAGCAACAGGGAATTCGTCTGTGCCGATGATGTCAGTGAGGTTGCGACCAGCAATCTTAACCTTGCTGCCGAACACTGCCATCTGCTCGCCGTGACCGCCGAAGGTCTTGCAGCCAGTCACTTCGCTCTGCATAACGCCAAACTTCTTGGCCAATGCGCTCTGGAGACGGGTTGAATCGAGGGCAGCCAAAGTGGTCACCTGTGAAGGCTTCAAACCAGAGTAGAGGAGCGTTACGAGACCTGTCAAGTCGGCAGGGTTGAAGATAATGACAACGTGCTTAACGTCGGGGCAGTAAGTCTTGATGTTCTTGCCGAGCTGTTCTGCGATTTCGCAGTTGCCCTTCAAGAGGTCTTCACGGGTCATGCCTTCCTTACGGGGAGCACCACCTGAAGAGATGATATATTTAGCGTCTTTGAATGCTTCTGCAACGTCGGTGGTGGCCACGATGTTAACATCGCCGAAACCGCTCTGGCGCATTTCTTCTGCAACGCCTTCCGGAGAGAACACGTCGTAGAGACAGATGTTGTTTGTCAAGCCCATCATCAAGGCGGTCTGTACCATGTTGGAACCGATCATACCGGCAGCACCAACAATCACGAGTTTTTCGTTAGTCAAAAATGCCATAATTGTATATGATTTAGAAATGAATTATTTTCGTTTTCCACCGTTGGGCGTGGTTTTCAAGTGGTTGCCCTGACGGCGCTGTTTTCGAAGGCAAAAATACAAAAATACTTATGGAAAAGCGAGTGTCTGTGCGCTTTTTTTCTGTGTGGCGTGATGTAAAAAATGTAAAGAGGCGTTTTCTGTGTTGGCAAGGTCGGCAAAAAGCGGCAAGGGCCGGCACTTTGCGTGTCGGCCCTTGCTTTTTGAGGGTGGTTTGGAGCGCCGACGGATTGTTCGATTTTTCCGTTGAACACTCTTTTACCGAGTTTCTTAGTAGATTCTCACCTTGTAGGTCAGCGTGGTTTGCGGCACGCGGTATTTCACCATCGTGTCGGCTTCGGCACCGCCGCAGCTGGCATTTCCGACACCACGGGTGCGGGCGTCGAGGTGGAGCACATTGTAGGGGCGTGCCTTCATTTCCCAATAGTGGTTGGCCTTCATGAGGTCGATGTCGGTGTATGGGAGGATGGAGAAGGCCACCTCGCCTTCTGTCTGCATGTGGAGCTGGAAGCCCTTGGCATCGCTCAGCGTGAGTTCGCGAAGGCCTTCACGTCCGCCAGTCGACTGCGGTTTCTGGTTGTATTCCACCATCTGCGGCACGGTCGTGGTGTAGCGTCCAACGGGGCAGCCGTCGAGGCGGTCGGCATAGTTCTCCCACGGCCCGTGGGCGAAATAGCTGACGCGCGAGAGGGCCGAATCGAGAAGGCAGACGAGGCCAGCGCGGCGCAAGTCGGCGGTTTTCGGCGTGAGCGTCACCGTCATGTCGACAACGCCTTCCGGATAGATGGTATAGGCGATGTCCTGCGTGCAGAGCGTTCCGTCGCGGTGTGTCTTCACCACGGTGTTGCCGCCGGGGTTCTCGACAGAGATGGTGCCCTGTGCGTCCAGTCCGTTTGACGTGTTGTGGAAGCGGTCGTTCTCGTTCCAGCGGAAGTTGTCGTAGAGGAATCCGCCGTTTTGAGCAATCACGTTGCGTCCGCGGAGTGAGAGTTCGCTGAGTTGTCCCGTCTGCTTGTCGAAGGAGAGCTGGATGCGGTCGTTGCCGACAAAGAGCGTTCCGGCACCATCGGTCATGGCGAGGGGAGCGGCCTGGCGGGCGTTGTATTCAACGGCAGCCAAGGCGGGGCGCTTGAGGAGGGAGAACTGCGCAATGGCCGCCGTGTGGCCCTGCGGGGCGTAGGACGTGGCTTGGCGGTATTCTGCCCGGAGATTGAGCATCACTTCCTTGCCTTCTTCAGCGAGTTTCTTGAGTTTCAACTTCGGCATCTTGAGCACGAGCGTCAAACTGTCGCCTGGGGCTACGGCGCCGATGCGGAGCGTCTTGGAACCTGCGATGTGGCCGTCGGCCATCACCTCATAAACAAGGTTGAAGTTGTTGAGCGACTGGAAATTGTAGGCGTTGCGGAGCACAACGGTGACGGTGTTGTTCTTCACGTTGACCTGCGAGAGGCGGAACTTGATATACTGGTAGGCCGCCTTCACTTCTGCCAATTTGGCGCTTTCTGTGCGCGTGGCCGGAATCAGACCATTGCTGCAGAAGTTGCCCTGATGTGGGCCAGGGAAGTCGTAGCCAGTGCGGAGGCGTCCCTTGTAGGTGCCAGCCTTGATTTCAGAAGGTTCGTAAATGGCCTGGTCAATCCAGTCCCAGATGGCCATGCCGACGATGCTCGTGCTCGTCTCAGCGCTCTCGCAATATTCCGTCATGTTGCCAGTGGAGCTACCCATAGAGTGTGCCATTTCGCAGATGAACATCGGCTTGTCGAAGGAGTTGCGATACTGGTCCATCCAACGCATTCCAGGATACATCTTCGAATAGAGATCAGAAAAGCGGTTGCCGCCGTAGCTCTTGCCGTCGCGCGTTCCTTCATAATGCACAGGGCGCGTGTCGAGTTCGTGGGCCTTTTCGTAGCAATATTTGAAATTGCCGCCACCGCCACATTCGTTTCCAAGGCTCCAGAAGATGATCGACGGATGGTTGCGGTCGCGGAGCACCATGCGCTCAATGCGGTCCACGAAAGCCGGAATCCACGATTCGCGACCAGAAATGCTCTGGTTGGCGTGGTCTTCGAGGTCGGCCTCATCCATCACGTAGAGTCCGTAGTGGTCAAACATGGCATACATGCGGGCGTTCTTCGGATAGTGTGACGTGCGGATAGTGTTGAAGTTGTTTTGCTTCAGCATGAGCACGTCCTTGAGCATGTCTTCGGTTGTGACGGAGCGTCCGCGCAACGGATCAGTGTCTTGCGTGTTGACACCTTTGAAGAACACCGATTTGCCGTTGATATACACCTTCGAATTTCTGATGGCAATCTCGCGGAAACCATATTTCGTGGAGAAGGCCATGATGTCGTTGCCTTTCTCGTCTTTCTCGATGAAGCGCACGGTGTAGAGTTCCGGCGTTTCGGCCGTCCAGAGTTTCACGTTCTTCAGTTCGAACATCTTAGCGGTCGTGGTCTGTTTCCAGTCGCCCTTTGCCTTGATTTCGGCGAGGTTGATGGTGTCGGTCGATTCCTGGAGGAAGCGTCCCTGCGGGTCAAAGAGCTTGATGGTGACGAAGCGCGGCGCCCCGTTTGGTGCCGACTGGCTGCAGCGCGTGTCGGTGTCGTAGGTGATGTTGAGGCGTGCGTTCTGGTAGCCGTCGAAAAGTTGCGAGGTGATGTAATGGTCGCGAATGGCTGTCTCGGGCACGTTGTAGAGATAGACATTGCGGTGGATGCCGCTCATGCGGAACATGTCTTGACACTCGAGGTAGGAACCGTCTGACCAGCGGAACACCTGAACGGCGATGGAGTTGCGGCCGGCACGGAGCTGCTTGGTGATTTCAAATTCGGAATCGTTGTTGGCTCCCTGCGTGTAGCCCACAAATTCTCCATTCACCCAAACGTAGGCAGCAGAATAGATGCCGCCGAAATGCAGATAGGTGCGACGTTCTTTCCATCCTTCCGGAAGGTCGAAGGTGCGGACATAGGAACCGACGGGGTTGATGCCGTAGTTCTTTCCGCCGTCGTTGTAATACGGACGGGCCTTGATGTAAGGCGGGGTGTTGGAGTGCGGATATTCCACGTTGCAATAGATGGGGCGGTCGTAGCCCTGCATCTCCCAGTTGGATGGCACAGGAATTGTGTCCCAGGAAGACGTGTCGAAGCCCTCCTTGAAGAAGTCGAGCGGACGCTTCGAGGGTTCGCTCACGAAGTGGAAACGCCACGTGCCGTTGAGCGAGAGATAGCGCGAAGAGCGCGGTGTGGTCCAGGGGGTGGCGTAGTATTCCTTGTCGGCAAGCATTTCAGCTTCCGAGGCATAAGGCATATAGTTGGCAATGGTCTGCTCTTTGTTGATGCCGAAAACGGCTTCATTCTCCCAGTCGGGCGCAGCGATGTTCGGCTTCTCGATGGTTTCAAAAGAGAACCAGGCGTCGCGGTCTTTGTCGTTGAGCGCCACAGACATCATCTTTCCGTCTTTCAAGGCATACATCATGCCTTTCTTCGAGGCGCCGTTGGAGACGATGAGGTAAACGCCTTTCTCTCCAGCTACTGGCTCGAAGCGAAATTGGGCATTGTTCCATACGCCTTCTTCTGCCGGCCACTGCAAGAGGTGCTTGATGGAGGCGTTGGTGCCGCCGTCGTCGAAGTTTTGGTCGTAAAAGGCGTTGGTAACGATGCGGCGATCGAGGTCGAGCATGCGGATGTTCCAATATTGGCCACGGTTGAGCGAATCGGCTTTCTCGCCGATGATGGCGGCACTGTTTTCGCCAGAATCGCCATTACCCAAAACGAGTTCAGGATGGGCAACAGAGCGGATGCGGTAGGTCAGGGCCACGTCAAATCCCGCCTTGGCGGCTTCGCGGATATAGAAATGGGCGGACTTGTCGGTCTTTGCCTTCTGTTTGGCGATGAGCGACACACTGCCGTCGCGGGCAATGGCGGCGGCTACCTCTGGACGATTGGCGGGAACGAGGATGACGAGGTCTTTGCCAATGCTCTCTGTTTTCCAGAGCTGGGCTTCATCAGAACCGTTGTTCTCGCCCGTTGCCACCTGCGAACCGGCGGTGCGTAAGGCGAGGTTGGAGAACGGATTGATGAGACGCCATGCACCCGCCAGCGGTGTGATGGTCCAATGTTGCGCGGCGTTGCTGTCGTCGAGGCGCGAGCAGATCACCCGCTTCTTCTCATTGTAGCACACGGTCTTGCCGGCATCCGCAGCGGGAATGATGTGGTAGAGCGTACCACGGGTGAACTGCGCCAGGGCAGTGGCCGTTGAAAACGCCACAACCATGAGCCAGACACATAACGACTGAATGGTTTTCAGTTTCTTCATAAGTAAATTGTTAGGTTTTCTTTGTTATCTTGAAAGAGGGGCGTTTATTTTCCGCCATGTCGTTTGCTGCGGCCTCCGCGTTTTCCGCGGCCCTTTTTCTTGTCGGCTTTGCCCTCCTCGGTTTTGTCTTGGTTGTTTTTCCCAGCTCTTTGCCGCTGCTCCATCGTTTCGCTTTCGTCAGAGACCAGAGCGAAGTCGAGCTGGCGGCGTTCGAGGTTGGCACGGTCGACTTTGACGCGCACCTTGTCGCCCAAGGCATAGCATTTGTGGTAACGGCGGCCCACGAGACAATAGTTGCGTTCGTCGAATTCATAATAGTCGTCGAGCAGGGAGCGGAGCGGAATCATGCCTTCGCAGAGGGTTTCCGTCAATTCCACATAGAGGCCAAACTCCGTGACACCGGAGATGCTGCCATCGAACTCCTGCCCGATGCGGTCGCCCATGAATTCCACTTGTTTGTATTTGATGCTGGCGCGTTCGGCCGTCGCTGCCAACTGTTCCATATTGGAGGCGTGCTCGCAGAGGTCTTCATATTTCGTGGCGCTCACAGAGCGTCCGCCTTCGGCATAACGCGTGAGGAGACGGTGGACCATCGTGTCGGGATAGCGGCGGATGGGCGAAGTGAAGTGGGTGTAGTATTGGAACATCAAACCATAGTGGCCGATGTTGTGAACGCTATATCTGGCTTTCATCATGGCTCTCAGCGCCACGATTTCCACAGCGTTTTCTTCTTTCTTGCCCTTCACGTCTTCGAGCAGATGGTTGATGCTCTTCGAGATGTCGGTCTTCGAGCCTTCCGTGCGCACTTTATAGCCAAACTTGGCAATGAAAGCACGCAGTTTTTCGAGCTTCTCAGGGTCGGGAACGTCGTGGATTCGATAGGGAAGCACTTTGGGCTTCTTGCCCTTAGGCTGCTTGCCAATCATTTCGGCCACACTGCGGTTGGCCAGGAGCATAAATTCCTCCACGAGCTTGTTGGCATCCTTTGCCACCTTCACGTAAGTGGAAATGGGGTGTCCCTTCTCGTCCACCTCGAAGCGCACTTCCGAGCGTTCGAAGCCGATGGCGCCGTTTTTGAAGCGGGCGGCACGCAGCTTCTTGGCCAGTTGGTTGAGTTTGATCAGCTCTTCGGCATATTCGCCCTCCAGCGGCGCTCCCTCAGGCAGCGGTTCTGGATGTTCGCCTGGCAGAGCCAAATCTTCCTTCGAGGCCTCGTTGTTTTTTTCTAAGATATTTTGCACCTCCTCATAGGTGAAGCGTCTGTTGGAACGAATCACGGTGTGAGTCAGATGCCAGCGCACGATTTCTGCCTTTTCGTTGAGCACAAAGATGGTTGAATAGGCCAGCTTTTCCTCATCGGGGCGCAACGAGCAGATGAAATTGCAGAGGCGCTCCGGAAGCATCGGGATGGTGCGGTCAACGAGATAAACGCTCGTGGCACGCTTCTCGGCCTCGCGATCGATGATGTCGCCCTCATGAACGTAATGGCTGACATCGGCGATGTGTACGCCCACCTCCCAATTGCCATCGTCGAGACGGCGGATGGAAAGCGCGTCGTCGAAGTCCTTGGCATCGTGCGGGTCGATGGTAAACGTGGTGACCTCGCGGAAGTCCTCGCGTCGGGCAATCTCTTCGGGCGTGATGTCGGGCGAGAGCCGCTCTGCGGCCTTCTCCACATTGGCAGGATAGGTGTAAGGCAAACCATATTCGGCCAAGATGGCGTGCATTTCGGCCGTATTTTCTCCCTGCTTTCCAAGGATGTCTACCACTTTTCCGATGGGGCTCTTCGCGCCGTCGGGCCATTCCGTTATCTTCACGACGGCCTTGTCGCCGGTCTTTCCGCCCTTGAGTTTGTCTTTCGGAATGAAAATATCGTTGGCAAGGGAACGGCTCTCCGTGATGAGGAAGCCAAATCCCTTCTCCACCTGCAACTGCCCAACGAAGGTGTCTTTGGCACGTTGCAAGATTTCCGTCACCTCGGCCTCGCGCGTGTGTCCCGGCCGGCGTGCCAGCATCGTGACCTTCACGCGGTCTCCATCGAGGGCATGGAGCGAATTGCGCTCACAAACCAGGATGCACTTTCCGCCATCGTCGGGCAGGAAGGAGTTTCTGCCATTGCGCTTGCGCTGGAAAGTACCCTCCATCACGTTGGAGCGCACGGCATTTCGGTAGTTTCCTTTATTATCCGACGTGAGGTAATCGTCGAGCACCAATTCTGAGAGCGCATCCATCGTCAGCATTTTTGCCGGATGGTTTGCGGCATGTATAAAGTCGAAGATTTCCTTCACACTAAATTCCCTCTCTGGCTCAGAGGCAAAGAGGTCAAGAAGTCTTTGTATGATCTGCTTCTTGGTTAAGCGTCCGCCGCTTTTCTGTTCTTTCTTGTTGCGACCCATGACTGTTCAATTTAAGTTTCGCGATACGTCTGCCGCCCCTGCCCGCCCCTGTTTTTGGGCCGCATCCTGCTGCGATGCACTGGCAGAGTCGAAATATCGTTATAATTACTACAAAGTAAGTTATTTTTTGGCGATTTTCGCAGTCAATTAAGGATTTATAACGCGCATCTCAAGAGATTCTTGTTAATTTTGCGGGCAAATGCAGTACTTCAAATATATAATATTCATTCTCTTCCTGTCATTGGGGTCGGAGATGGCCTCAGCACAGGTCATTCCCGACATTGACAACGTGCCAGACGACGAGATGCCGCCCGCCACGAATATGGAGATTAAGGTCATGAATAGTCGCGTCTTCTTCCACGGCGACAGCATCCCCGCCATCATCTTCCCCACTTTCTATAAGTATCCCCCCATGACATTTAAGAACGACAAGGAGCGCGACCGCTATAACCGATTGGTTGCCAACGTGAAGCGACTGCTGCCGCTGGCGAAACTGGCGAAATATACCGTAATTGAGACTTACGACTATCTGCAAACGCTGCCAACAAAGAAGGAAAAGGCGGAACACATCAAGCTCGTTGAAGACGGACTGAAGAAGCAATATGCCCCCACGCTGAAGCGTCTCTCACGCTCGCAAGGCCGCCTACTCGTCAAGCTCATCGACCGCGAATGTGGGCAAACAGGCTATAATATCGCCCAGGCTTTCATCGGTTCTTTCAAGGCCAACATTTATCAGGCTATGGCTTTCTGCTTCGGCAACAGCCTAACGAAACGCTACGACCCTGAAGGCGACGACCGCTATACGGAACGCGTGGTGCGCCTCGTTGAAAGCGGACAGCTGTAAGGTAGGGTGTTCAAAATCCAGAAAAATCTCTGCGCGATTTTGAGCCAAATAGCAAGTGGCGAAACAAAGCGCACATGATAAACGAACAAAGCGCGAAAAGGAGCGCCCTGAAAGGGCAGCCAGTTCATAGCCCAGGGCAACGCCCTGGGTATCAGCGCATAAACGCCTACGCCCTGTAAGGGCAAAAGTATGGTCGAACGGTTGACTTTTACTTTTGCCCTTACAGGGCGCAGGAACGGGGAACACGGCACCCAGGGCGTTGCCCTGGGCTCTGGACTCGTTGGGCTTTCAGCCCGTGCTTGGCCGCTGACAGGGCTTTTTACGCACAATCTCCCCTCGCTTGATACTTTAAATTTGAACACCCTACCTGTAAGGTATAGGAAGAACATGTTCTCGGAGATTTTCCAACAGGAGGGATTACAAGGGTTATCCTTACTGTATCAAGGATTGTCTATACTATTACAAGGATAATCCATACGGTTATCAGATTGCCACATACGGCAAAGGCGGATGTTCAAGACTTTCATCTTGGACATCCGCCTTTGGTTTGTCATGCACCACCAGGCACGGCTTTCACGGCCTTATTGTTCGAAATCCACAAAGCGGCCGTCGGCCGTCACTCCTCTGACGGAGATGCGCAGATATTGTTTCTCGCGACTGTTGCTGAAGAAAACGGCTGAGGCCTTGCCCTGCGCGTCGCTCTTCACATTGGGGTTCCAATAGAGCGTGCGTCTGACGTCCTCGTCCGTCGGAGTGTCGAGACCATGATAACTTGGCGAGAAGAAGCGCTTTGGCCGACTGTAGCCCGTGACACGCCGTTTGTTGATGCCGCGCTTTTCCAGAAAACGGAAATAGTCGGGCACTTCATAGATGAACATGGCCCAGAGTTTGCCGTTCATCTTCATGGGATCGAGGGAAGTGCCGTTGCTGCCGTTCTTGAGGATGGACACCGACTGGACCTCGTCGGTCATAAGGTCAACGAGGGAGACATTCATGTGGTCATCGTTGTTGAGGAATATCTGAGGTTTACGGTTTTTGTAAAACAGGGTAATGGGCAACGAATCCTCAATGCCGTTCAGGCTTCCTATGTCTTGGCTCACATCCTTCGTGATGCCGACACTGGTGTTCGCGGCCTCCGCAGAGGGATAGTCGGTGCCGTATCTCACCTTCGGGTCGATTTTCGGCAGAAACTCGTAGAAATATCCCGTAGCCCCGCCATCGTCTTTCTCCCGCTCGGCCTCCATAAGCACGTTGTATTGCGCGATGGCATGCCGCTGCCCGAAAGCCTCGCCGCCGTTATAGGTGTATCGGCCGCCTGTAAGGCCTTTATATTTGTTGTATCTGACAACCACCGCCTCGCCCAATTTGTTACCGACGAAACGGGGGATGGTGTCTTTCCAAACGAAGGTCTTCACGGCCGGCACCTCCGTTCCCGCCTTCAAGTCTGTCCAAGGTTTCGGCGGCGCCTTAAACAATTCCACGCCCGTAAGCGGCCGCGGTTCCGGCTCAAACCAGCGCTCGATGGCAATACGGCTCCATCGCCGCTTGTCGTTTTCGTTACGCGTGGTGAACTGCGCAATCCAGTTGCCCACGTAGTCTTCGTTAGAGACAAAGGCGAAATGCCCCACACTGTCGGTGACGCATTCTCCCGACAACGCCGCGCCCTCTTTGCTATACATCTTGATGCTCAGTTTCATATTGGGAAGTGGCTGGCGCTTGTTGTTCTCGCGAAACACCGTACCATTGAGCGTGAGCTTCTCTTCGATGGGTTCCTTGGCCTGGAAGGCGTTGCGGCCGGAGAGGGTGGAAAAACTGTTGGCCGTCCATCCCTGCACCATCATCAGGAGGTCGAGATTCGCAAGATGCTCCTCGTCGGCCTTTTCAAAGTAATATCCAGGGCGATGAACATATCCCTTCAGTTCCGAAGAGAGCAGCAAATCGGTCTGCACGCCGGCATGCTCCCCCTCCACCAGTTCGCCGTTGTCGTCGCGCACGGCCAAAGAAAACGTGGTGCTCACGGGCTTCCCTTGACGGTCTTTCAGACTAAACTCCAGGGCCACAGGCGAGAAGGGTGCATACACCTTTTCGTTTTGCCGCACCGCCGTTGAAATCTCCTGCGACATCGTTCCGTGCCACACGAGGCGCGAAGCCACGCCCTCCCCCGTCGCGTCGAAAAGTTCGATGCGGTTCACTCCCAGATGGAAAGCCCTGTCGGAGAGCGCCATCTCCAAAGTCTCGCCCGCCGCGATGCTCAGCGTGTCGAAATAGGTGGGCGTTTCACGACAGAACACGGCCAGGCCGAGTAGCCTCCTGGTGTCCGCCGCTTCGCTGGCGCCGATGATGATATCAGCCCCACCGTCGAGGTGCTTATTGACGGTCATCGCATAAGGCAGTCCAGGCATTACATCGGGCAGTTCGTAGCGTTTCCGGTCGTTGTCCACGACGGCATAAAGCCCGTTGCCTGCGCTCTTTGGCAGGAAGAACGTGCCAAAGCCCTCATGTTCGGCCCGCGCCGTAGTGATTTCCTCCCCCGCCCTATTTTTGATGTGCAGAATGCCAGGGGAAGGAAACCCGCGCCCGTTCGTCAGCCGGAAAGCCACGCGCTGCGCCACGCCCTCCGCGCGATTGCCCCCTTCGGGATAAAACTCCACGATGGTCTTCACGCTGTCGAGCACACCGTTAGGCCGGGGGAAGGCGCGAGACGTCTTGCGCGGCATTTCCGTGAGCGGCACGTTGTCGAGCTTTCCGTCTTTCCCCTTTCTGAACACTGGCACCACGCGCGAAAAACACGCCGCCGCGCCCCAGTTGGTCATCTCCCGCGTGTAGGCCCTCACCTCGTAATAACCGCTGCGAACGGGAAGTTCGAGGTCAAACTCGCCGTTGGCCTGCCCCAGGGAGTCGAGGCGCAGGAGTTTGCGTTGCATCAGCGCCCCCGCATCGGAGAGGAGTTCCACATAGAGCACGCGGCTCAACGGCCTGGGCTTCAGGCTCGACGCCCTCACCACGTAGGCCTTAAACCAAAGGGTCTCGCCCTCGAGATAGGCATTGTTGTCGAGGTGGAGGAACACTTTTTCGCGGGGGAAATTATAGTCGAAAGCCGAAGCGGCCTTAAACCGCTGAAAGAGACTGTCAACGGTGCTCGTCCCTTGGGCGCAGAGGCAGGAGGGGACGAGAAAAAACAAAGCGGCCGCCGCCAGGAAGGCGTTCAACACGATGAAAGAGAAGGTCTTACGCATATCAAAAGGGATTTTCCGCAAATATACTCTTTTCTGCCGATTCCTTCACGGCAAACAACCGACCAATTTTTCTCCCGCAAGGGGAAATCCCAATTAAGCTCTAAAAAAATTTCACGTCGCAACAGTCCTTGCCATATTCTCTTGGCATTTCACAATAAAAACCTCAAAAATTCTTGCAGCATTACTAAAAAAAAGTATAACTTTGCCGTATGTTATCCAAGGCTCATCGGATTATCTTTGCAACACTGAATCAAATGGGCCTTTACGGGTGGCACAACACAGGACAGATAAATGTATAAACGGAGATACTCTCTATACTGAACAATACAGAAATAGGATGGGGTGAACACTGTTTATTCCCGACAGCGGAACTGTCCATAGAAACCATTGATTTACCTAACCATAGTGTTGCAAGAGTATCTTTATTATGAAAAGAATTTTAAGCGGACTTATTTGTCTCGTCATGGCGCTGGTCATGACCACTTCTTGCTCTGACAACGGCAAGATGAAAGCTTTGTTGGAGCAGATTCCCGAAAACACGGAAGTTGTCTGTGTGGGCAATGTGAAAACCATTTTAGAGTCGGCAGGCGGTTCCATCGAAGACTCGAAAATCAAGTTGCCTTCCTACGTGCTTGACGCCCTTCCCCGTCAAAAAGCCAACGACATCGACAAAGCCAACGATTTCCTGAAGAAATCAGGCATTGACATGGACGCCTGTGCCATCTTTGGTAATTACAAGGACTCCCGCCCCATCGTCCTGTTTGCGCTTTCCGACAAGTCGCAGTTCATCGCTTCCATCGAGAAGGACGGCTACAAAGAAACGAATTTCGATGGAGATGCCAAGCTCTATAAGAAAAAGGTCTACGAGGGTAGCAGTTCTGAGTATGACGACTACGGCTACCTGTTGATTAAAGACGATTACGCCTACTGGATTGAGAGGGTCTGGGCCGGCTCTGACTTCAAACCGGCTTCCCACCTTGCCAACGTCGTTGAAGACGCAGCGAAACACAACTTTGCCGACACGAACTTCGGCGACTACATCCTCGACGGCAACGCTGGCGGCATTGCTTTTGCCCTGCCGAAGGAACTGAGACGAGAACTGCGCAACAATGGTGTGCCCTCCGACCTCGCTGACCTCTACAGCGGCTACGTCTGCATGCGCGGCGAACTGGAAAAGGACAAGGCCACCGTCAAAGTCCAACTGTTTGACGAGAAGGGCGAGAAATTCAACTGCGACAAGTTTAAGGACTATCTTGACCTCTCTGCCAATGTCAGCAAAGAGGCCCTGGCTCTGCTCGACAAGAACGAGTTTATGGTTTTCGCCATGAGTGCCAAGAACGTCAACTGGGATAAATACACCGACCTCATCGCCCAAAGCTCAGGCCTCTCCCGCGGCGACCGTGCCCAGCTGAGCGCCGTAACAGCTTACTTGGAGAAGATTGACGGCACAGTTGCCATGGGCTTCGGCATAAACAACGGTTTGAAATCCATCGGCAGCATCGCCTATCAGACAGACGACATGATGTCGGCCTTCTCGACCACAATGGTGATCGAAACCAAGGAGGGCAAGGCCAAGCGCCTCATCGACGATATGAAGGGTCTCCTGGAAAAGGTTCGCGTGCCGTTCTCCGACAACGCTGCTGGCTTTACCATCGAACTTCAGAACTTCACCGGCAAACCAGGTGCCTTCTACGTAAAGAACGTGGGCAACTTCATCGTCATTGCGAACCATCCAATCAAGGAGAGCAACGACAATCCTTTGGTGGCAAGTTCCAACCTCGACGAATACCTGAGCGTTTTCTGCGCAGGATTGTCGCCAGACAATCAACTCATGCGCGACCTGAATCTCAAGAACAACATCAAGCTCCTCATCGGTTGCAAGCCCAATACTTCAGAAGCTGTCATGACGCTTGAAGTTGACGGCGACACCGACGCTGGCATCATCTCCAAGGTGGCCAAGATGATTTTCAAAATCAGCGAACAAAGCAAGAACATCGAGGAAAAGCTGGAAAGCATGAACCCCAATCCTTACGTAAACAGCTATTACGATGACGCTGATACATTAGCCTATGATGACGACATGGTAGAAGTCGATTCATGCGCCACAGAGGACTACGATTACGACGCTGCCTACTAAGCAGGCAGGTAATGGCAAGTAGGTGGTCAAAATCATTATATATAGACTGGAACGCCATATATATAATGGAACCCACCTACCACAGCAGAACCTCATTTTCATGTTAGAAACAATCACCATCAGCAACCTCCTCCCCCTGGTGTTCTCGGGGATGGAACAGACAGAAAAGATAAGCTCTTCCCAGATTTGGGAAGAGCCGTCTTTTATATTCCAGCGTGGCTGCCGCCTCTGCATCCAAGCGGAGTCGGGAAGCGGGAAATCCTCTCTCCTGAGTTTCATCTTCGGAACGCGCCAGGACTATAAGGGGCAGATTCTCTTCAATGGTCAGGACACCCGCGCACTCAGCGTTGAACAGTGGTGTGAGATTCGAACGAAAAACATTTCCCTGCTGCCGCAAGACATGGCGCTTTTCCCGGAACTGACCGTCGGGCAAAACATCGACTTGAAGAACAACCGCACGCACCACAAAACGCGGCAGGAAATCATGGACTGCCTGGAGCGGGTGGGCATCGCGGAGAAATACGATGTGCTGGCCTGCCAACTGAGCATCGGACAGATGCAACGCGTGGCGCTCGTCAGGGCCCTCTGCCAGCCTTTCGACTTCATTTTCCTCGACGAGCCCATCAGCCACCTTGACGCGCGCAACAACCAAATCGTTGCTCAGATGGTTTCGGAAGAAGCGCAGCGACAGGGCGCAGGCATCATCGCCACTTCCGTTGGCAACCACCTGCTGCTAAGCAACGCCGAATTTGTCGCATTGTAACTGGCATCCCGGCCTCCGCCCAACGTTCCGCGCCCGCGCAGAGCACGAACACCTCCATCACATTCCGTTTTTCTATGAAAGAACCATTCAGAAAGGAGATATGGTGTCTCCTGAAAAGGAACATCTCCAAAGGACAACTCCTGGGCTACGCTCTGGCCAACGTTGTCGGTCTGTCGGTCATTCTGATCGGCACACTCTTTTATGCCGACAGCCAGCACAGCAACAGCGACAGCGACGCCTTTTTCTCCGAGGATTACATCGTGCTCTCGAAGAAAGTTGACGGCATTGGCTTCACGCCCGTGAGGTTCACGTCTGACGACATCTCCAACCTCGAGCAGCAGAAATGGGTGAAAAAAGTGGGGAAATTCAGCGTCTCGCAGTTTGCCGTCAACGGTTCTGTCGACATGGGCGGGCGCGGCTTGTCGACCTACCTCTTCTTTGAATCTGTGCCCGACGAGTTTTTCGACGTGTTGCCCTCTGGCTGGTATTTCAAACCAGAGGAAAAGTTCGTGCCCATCATCATGAGCCGCGACTATCTGACGCTCTACAACTTCGGCTTTGCCATCCCGCAGGGCCTCCCGCAAGTGAGCGACAAGATGGTGGGCGCCGTGCCCATCACGTTGCAGCTGACGGGTGAAGGCAACGTCACCGAAACTTACTCCGCCGCCGTCGTCGGCTTCTCTTCGCGCTTGAACACCATCGCCGTGCCGCAGAGCTTCATGGACTGGGCCAACAAGCGCTACTACTCCGGGCCTCCTCAAGAGCCTTCGCGCCTCATCGTGAAGATCGACCGCCTCGCGGCTGCCGACATGGAGCGCTATCTGAAAGAACACGACCTGGAAATGGCGGGCGACAAAGGAAGCACAGGAAACATCTCTGCCTTCCTGCGCGTCGTGTCGAGCGTTGTGGCCACCAACGGTGTGGTCATCAGCATGCTCGCACTCTTCATCCTCACGCTCTCCATCTTCCTCCTGCTGCAAAAGAGCAAAGACACCATCCGCAAACTGATGTTCATGGGCTTCCCGCCCCTCGAAATCAGCCGCTATTATGAGCTCATCGTCATCGGCGCCAACACCGCCATCACGCTCATCGCCACTGCCGCCACCCTCTGCTGCCGCCAACTATGGAAAGGGCAACTGGAAGAAATCGGCCTCGGCGGTTCCTCCGTCCTCCCGACGCTCTGTCTCGTCCTGGCCTACCTCTTCCTCGTCTCGGCCTTCAACGTCTTTATCATACGCCGCCGGCTTTATGGCATCTGGAAGAACTGACGAATCTTCAAAGAAGAAACATATCCTGAGCGAAGACCATTACGCCGTGTAATGGTCTTCGCTTTTCTTTTCCCAGCACACGTTTGCAGAAGACAACCCGCCACCTGTTTGACGGGAAGCGGCCCACTAAGGAAAAGGAAGGCAAACGCTGCCGAGGTCAAAAAAACACACGAAATCCCCACGTAACTCACCGCTTTTTTGTAGCTTTGCATAGGGCATGAGCCCCAAATTTCTGAAAAACCTAACACAACATCAAACCATGTACGACATCCAACTTAACGAGAGCGGCACGCGCCACCTTGACATCACCGACGAGAACCTCCAAACCATCAGAAAATACAACCTCTTCCACGGACTGGTCGACTCCACTGGATATGTCACCGAACCCGTGCTCGACAAACTCAAACTCACGGTGCGGGCGCTCATTGCCAACGCGTCTGACAACTGCAAAGACCTGCTCGACCTCTGCATCGACGTCATCTACCACGACAAAATGAAAGCCTACGGACTCAAAAACCTGATGGCTTGCTACAAACAATGGTGTGAAACGCATCCGGAAACGGAAAACACAACAGAGGAAGGAAACACGACGGAGGAATAAGTAATGGTGAAAGAATAAGTTGAGCAATTTTGACCTGTATTTTTGTTGGTTTTGGAATTTGGAAGAGGGAGCATAGCGGGCTATGTGACCGATGACAAATTTCAAAAGCGGCAAAAAGACAGGGCATAAGAAATAACTCCTTACCCTCAAATTTGGTCAAGTTATTTTTTTAAGTAGGTGTTCAGAATTAGTTTATATTGAATTGTCGCATTATTTTGTTCCTACAGCTGTCTTGAAGAAGGAGCGTAGCGGGCTACGTGACTGATGAAAGACAGTTGTAGGGGCAAAAGAATGCGGCAAGGCAATATTAAACTGGCTTATCCCTACATGGATAGTATAAACTAATTTTGAACACCTACTTACCATTACTAAGCACGACAGTTGCCAACGCCCAACACCCCGCCCTTCCCCAAACCATAAAACAAATTCTCCCTTGGCCAATTCAACCGAACAACACAAGCTCTCCGACTGGTTGCCAACCACCCGCAAAGAAATGGACCTGCGAGGCTGGGAACAAGCCGACGTCATTCTCTTCTCGGCCGACGCCTACGTTGACCACCCCTCCTTCGGCGCCGCCGTCATCGGCCGTCTGCTCGAAGACGAGGGCTTCCGCGTTTGCATCGTGCCGCAACCCGACTGGCATGGCGACTTCCGCGACTTCAAGAAACTGGGGCGGCCACGCCTCTTCTTTTCTGTGGCACCAGGATGTATGGATTCCATGGTGAACAAATACACCGCCGCGCGACGGCTGCGTTCGGAAGATGCCTACAGTCCCGACGGCCGACACGACATGCGGCCGGAATACCCAACAGTGGTCTACACACAGATTCTCAAGCAGCTCTATCCCGACGTGCCAGTGGTGCTCGGCGGAATCGAGGCATCGCTGCGCCGAGTCACGCACTACGACTACTGGCAGGAGCGCCTTCGCAAATGTGTGCTCTGCGACAGCGGGGCCGACATGATTGTCTATGGCATGGGCGAACTCCCAACGGCGGAACTCTGCCATCTGCTTGAAGACAAACTCCTGCACGGCCGCGAAGAGGCCCACTGCACAACCGATGCTTTCCGCCAGATTGTGCGCCGCTTCCCAGTGAAACAGACCGTGACACTGGAAACGGAAGCCGACATCCCAGGCGGTTTCCGCGATGACGACATCACGCTTTTCTCCCACGAGGAATGCCTGGCCGACAAGAAGAAATATGCCGCCAACTTCCGCCACATCGAAGAAGAGAGCAACAAACTGCATCCGCAGCGCCTTCTGCAACGCGTGGCCGACCGTTGGACGGTGGTCAACCCGCCTTTCCCGCCAATGACAACGGCGCAAATCGACCGCTCGTTTGATTTTCCCTACACGCGACTGCCACATCCGAAATACAAGGGGAAACGCATTCCGGCCTACGAGATGATCAAATTCTCGGTCAACATCCATCGCGGCTGCTTCGGCGGTTGCGCCTTCTGCACCATCTCTGCCCATCAGGGCAAATTCATCATGAGCCGCTCGAAAGAGAGCATCCTGCGCGAGGTGAAGCAAATCATTGCCATGCCTGATTTCAAGGGCTATCTCTCTGACCTCGGCGGACCGTCGGCCAACATGTATATGATGCACGGAAAAGACCAGACGCTCTGCGCCCGCTGCAAACGTCCGTCGTGCATCGCGCCAGCGGTGTGTCCCAACCTCAATGCCGACCACCGTCCGATTCTCGACATCTACCGCGCCGTTGATGCCCTCCCCGGCATCAAGAAGAGCTTCATCGGCAGCGGCGTGCGATACGACCTTCTCTTGCATCCTTATAAGGACGAGGCGCTGCGCAAGGCGGCCAACGACTATACGCGCGAACTCATCCTGCGCCACGTGTCGGGCCGACTGAAGGTGGCACCGGAACATACTTCCGACCGCGTGCTACACTTCATGCGCAAACCCTCCTTCAAGCTCTTCCACGAGTTTAAGGCCATCTTCGACCGCATCAACCGTCAGGCGGGCCTCAACCAGCAAATCATCCCTTATTTCATCTCTTCCCACCCGGGCTGCACGGAGGAAGACATGGCCGAACTGGCAGCGGAGACGAAGGACCTCGACTTCCGCCTGGAACAGGTGCAAGACTTCACGCCAACGCCGATGACGGTGTCGACGGAGACGTGGTACAGCGGTTTCCACCCCTACACGCTCGACCCAGTGTTCTCGGCGAAAACGCCTGAGGAGAAACAGCGCCAGCGCCTCTTCTTTTTCTGGTATAAACCGGAGGAACGCGCCCGCATCATGACAGAATTGCGACGCCTCAACCGCCCAGACCTCATCCAGCGCCTCTTTGGCACCAACGCGGGATTCCGACCGCAAAACGAGCGCACACCGCAGCGGCCGCCGCAACGCGAAAACGCGTTCCAGCGCGAACGGCCTCAGCGCGAACGACCTCAGCGCGAACGACCTCAGCGCGAACGACAGCAGCGCGAGCATCCGCGACACGAACGCCAACAACGCCCGCCACGCAACGAGAAGCGCAGGCACGGACGCTGATAAACGTGTCCGCACGGGCAAAAACAAGGCCTCAAGCATATTCTTAAACAGACAGAAGACGCCTAATTGGTAGGGTGTTCAAAATTGAAATATTAAGTCGATGAAGATTGTGCGGAAAAGCCTTGTCTGCGGCTCTGTGCGGGCTGAAAGCCCAGCAAGTTCATAGCCCAGGGCAACGCCCTGGGTATCATGTCCCCATTCCCTACGCCCTGTAAGGGCAAAAGTAAAAGCCAACCATTCGCCCATACTTTTGCCCTTACAGGGCGTAGGCGTTTATACACTGATACCCAGGGTGTTGCCCTGGGCTCTGAACTGACTGCCCTTTCAGGGCGCTCCTTTTCGCGCTTTGTTCGTTTATCATGTGCGCATGCTTCGCCACTTGCTATTTGGCTCAAAACCGCGCAGATATTTTTCTGGATTTTGAACACCCTACGTAAATATACTGCTTTTATCCCAAAGAGAACTTTAATGATAGGAAAACAGCATTGGGATTCCATAAATCCTTTATAATGTCATCTACTCGCGGCCGCGAGTAGCGCGAACGGCGGCCGCAAGTAGCGCTACCCGCGGCCGCGAGTAGCACGAATCGCGGCCGCGGGTAGCAGACTTCTTTTTAGCCTGGCGAATAACCCTCACTTTGCGAGCAAAGTGAGCTACAGTGCTTCGCCTCAAACCTCCGCTGAAGGATGTCCGCACATCGCCCCTTGCAGCGATGCCACACTCGCTATGCTAATAGGCCAGAAACCGCGCTATCAGCCAGCGCTTCAGCGCCGACTTTCCCTTCCACGTATTATCGCGAACGGAAATAATTTAGTAAATTTGCCAGAAAGTTCAGCAAATCTTATTATCCATGGCTCAGAGATTCGAACAGACACAGACGCAAACCCAAACGCAGCAGTTGTCAACGCTACAAGTGGCGTTGGCAGGACTGGTGCAGCTCCCCATCGAACAACTGGGGGAGCGTGTGCGCAACGAACTCGTTGACAACGCGGCGCTCGAAGAGAGCTACGGCGACGCCGACGAGCATTTCGGCAACGAGACCGACTCTATGCGCGACGGCGACAACGGCGGCGGTGATGCCGCCGATGAGGAATGGGGACCGGGAGAGGCCAGCGACATCCGCGACTCGCTCAGCGACTATGCCAACGCCGACGATGTGCCCGACTATCTGCAACAACGGGCCGACGATGCGCGTGAACGACACGAGATGCCGCTCACAGGGGGATCTTCGGCCTATGAAGACCTCACACGGCAAATCGGAGAGCACGACCTCAACGACCACGAGCGCGAAGTCATGGAATATCTCATCGGTTCGCTCGACGACGATGGTTTCCTGCGTAAGGACTTGTATGCCATGGCCGACGAACTGGCCATCTACCACAACATCGACACCAACGAGGAGGAACTGCAACGCCTGTTGCACATTCTCCAGACGTTCGACCCACCCGGCATCGGCGCACGCTCGCTGGAAGAATGCCTGACGCTCCAACTGGAAAGCCCCGAACAGCAATCGCCCCACAAGAAACGCGCCCTGGAGGTGCTGAAGCAGTGCTTCAAGGAATTTGCCTCCAACCGCTGGGACCTCATCTCGCAAAAACTCAGCATGACGAAAGAGGAAGCGGAAGCGGTGCGCCATCTCCTACAACACCTCAACCCGCGCCCCGGCGCACAGCTCGGCAGCGGCGCGGAAAGCATGGCGCAGAGCGTCACCCCCGACTTCTATGTCACCGTGGGGAAAGACGGACTGCCGGAGGTGGAACTCAACCAGGGCGATGTGCCGGAACTGCGCGTGAGCCAGGCGTTCCGCGATTCCATCAAACAATATGCCTCGAGCCGCCACGCGCTCTCGCGCGAACAGCACGACGCTTATGTCTATGCCAAGCAGAAAGTGGACGCCGCGCAAACCTTCATCGGACTCATCGTGCGCCGCCGACAGACGCTGATGGCCGTGATGCAGGGCATCGTGGATTTCCAAACGGAATTTTTCGTTGAAAACGACGATGAGACCTTCCTCCGCCCGCTGACGCTGAAAGACATCGCGCAGAAGGTGGGCGTGGACATCTCCACCGTGTCGCGCGTCACCAATAGCAAATATGTGCAGACCGACTACGGCATCTATCCCCTGAAATTCTTCTTCTCTTCGCAGTTCACCACCGAAGACGGCGACGAGATGTCGGCACGCCAAATCCGTAACGCCATCCGCGACATCATCGACAAGGAAGACAAAGCACACCCCTATTCCGACGAGACACTCACCAGTCTGCTTGCGAAAGAGGGATTCAAAGTGGCACGACGGACGGTGGCAAAATATCGCGAACAACTGGGCATCCTCAGCACGCGCCTGCGCCGCGAGAGGTAGGATAAAAAAACATGTAGGGGACGAAGCATGCGCACATGATAAACGAACAAAGCGCGAAAAGGAGCGCCCTGAAAGGGCAGCCAGTTCATAGCCCAGGGCAACGCCCTGGGTATCAATACATAAACGCCTACGCCCTGTAAGGGCAAAAGTATGGGCGAACGGTTGGCTTTTACTTTTGCCCTTACAGGGCGTAGGGAATGGGGACATGGTACCCAGGGCGTTGCCCTGGGCTCTGGACTTGTTGGGCTTTCAGCCCGCCCAGGGTCGCAGACAAGGCTCTTTCCGCACAATCTCCATCAACTTAATATTTCCATTTTGAACACCCACTTTAAAGCATTCTATGACCAACAGATATCTCATATTGACGGCGCAAGTCATCTCCGTGGTGTTCTCGCCATTCTATTTGCCAGTCGTGGCCTTCGTCGTATTGCTCTTCTTCAGCTATATGAGCTACACCTCGTGGCAATACAACGCGCAAGTTATCGGCATGGTTGGCCTCTTCACCGTCATCCTGCCCAAACTGGCCATCTACGCCTACCGAAAAATCAACGGATGGACGCGCCACCAGCTTAGCCGGCGCGAGAGGCGCATCGTGCCTTACATCCTCTCCATCTCGTCTTACACCACACTCCTTTATATGATGGACCACATGCGTATGCCGCGCTTCACACTGGGCATCGTGGCTGGTGCCCTGGCCATACAAATTGTGTGCGCCCTCATCAATCCGTGGCTGAAAGTGAGCACGCACGCTGCGGCCTCAGGTGGCGTAATTGGTGCCGTCATGGCTTTCTCGCTCATCCTCAATTTCGACCCCACCAACGCCCTCTGCCTCGCTGTGCTCCTCTCCGGACTGGTCTGCACGGCACGCATGATTCTCCGACAACACAAGTTGATGGACCTCGGCCTCGGCGTGCTCATCGGCATGGCCTGCGCCCTGTTTTTCATTTTAAACATCTGACAACGCAAGGTATGCAAGGTTGGATAGCCGCTGAAGCAACAATTATAAGCAAGTCTTCATACATTAGAAAAAACTCATAAAATCATAAGCCCAATGACTCCTATTGTAAGCATCATCATGGGCAGCACGAGCGATTTGCCCGTTATGGAAAAAGCTGCCAAGTTTCTCGACGACATGGACGTTCCCTTCGAGATGAACGCCCTTTCTGCCCACCGCACGCCTGCGGAGGTTGAATCTTTTGCCCACAACGCGAAAGCACGCGGCATCCGCGTCATCATCGCCGGCGCCGGAATGGCAGCCGCCCTGCCAGGTGTCATCGCTGCCAGCACCACGGTGCCTGTCATCGGTGTGCCCATCAAAGGCATGCTCGACGGACTCGATGCCATGCTCTCCATCATCCAGATGCCTCCCGGCATCCCTGTGGCCACGGTTGGTGTCAACGGTGCGCAAAACGCCGCCATCCTCGCCGTGGAAATGCTCGCACTGGCCGATGAAGCGTTGGCAAAGCGTCTGGAGCAATATAAAGACAGTCTGAAAGAGAAAATCGTTAAAGCCAATGCCGAACTGGCAACGGTGTGCTACAAGAACAAGACCAACTGATTTCGCGTGCTCATGGATTTATTTAATTACCATCCCAGGGCCTCGCATGAGGTGCGCATCGGCAACCGTCCGCTGGGCGGCAACCATCCGCTGCGCATTCAGAGCATGACCACCTTCCCAACAACCGACACGGCGGGATGCGTGGAGCAATCTGTGCGCATCATTGAGGCTGGAGGCGACTATGTGCGCCTCACCACGCAGGGAACCATCGAGGCCGAAAACCTCCGCAACATCAAAGCGGAGCTCGTTCGCCGCGGCTTCGACAATCCGCTCGTGGCCGACGTGCATTTCAATCCGAAAGTGGCCGACGTGGCGGCTGGCATCGTGGAGAAAGTGCGCATCAATCCGGGCAACTATGTCGACCCGGCCCGCACGTTCAAGCATCTGGAATACACCGACGAGGAATATGCCGCCGAACTCTCACGCCTGGAAGAGCGCTTCAAACAACTGCTCGCCATCTGCCGTGAACACGGAACGGCCCTCCGCATCGGCGTCAACCACGGGTCGCTCTCCGACCGCATCATGAGCCGCTATGGTGACACGCCGGAAGGCATCGTGGAGAGCTGCATGGAGTTTTTGCGCGTCTGTGTCAAGGAAAACTTCCCCGACGTTGTCATCTCCATCAAGGCGTCAAACACGGTGGTGATGGTGCGCTCGGTGCGTCTGCTGTGTAGCGTCATGGCCAAAGAGGGCATGGACTTCCCCATCCATCTGGGCGTGACGGAAGCCGGCGAAGGTGAAGATGGCCGCATAAAGAGCGCCGTCGGTATCGGTGCACTGCTCGTTGACGGCATCGGCGACACCCTACGCGTGTCGTTGAGCGAAGCGCCGGAAAAGGAAATTCCCGTGGCCTACAAACTCGCCTCCTACATCACGAAGACCCGCGGCGGACATCCGGAAATCCCGGCAACGCCCTGCCCAGAATTTAACTATCTGCGTCCTGAGCGCCGCGCCACCTGTCAGGCCGGAAACATCGGCGGCAACCATCTGCCGGTGGTGGTTTCTATGCGCCCGGACGGCAAGGGCGGACAGGGGCAGCTCAAGCCCGACTATATCTATTGCGGACGCAACCTGCCAGCGGCCGAAGCTCGCATGGAGGGCGTGAAATACATCGTCGACGCCGACTATTGGACTGGCGAGGCCGACACGTTCCCCGCTTTCTCGCCCGACACATTGATGTTCGTTGGCAACTGCCAGGCGCCGCTGAAGTTTCTCTTCACCACTTATCTGCAATGCAACGACGAGATGAAGGCCTGCCTGCGCCACCATCCAGAAGTGGTGCTCATCGCCACTTCCAGCCATCCCAACCCAACGGGCGAACTCCGCGCCTTGGTGCATGAGCTCTGGAACGAGCGCATCCCGACTCCCGTGGTGTTCTGCATGGCCTATCAGTTGCCAGCCTCGCGCAAAGAGGATTTCCAACTGAGGGCCGCCGCCGACCTCGGCGGTCTGCTCTTCGACCAAATCACCGATGGCGTGGCGCTCATGTGCCTGCCGCCAAATGGAGAGGCCGCGCTGCCTGTTTCCGTGGCCGACGACACGGCTTTTGCCATTCTGCAAGCGGCACGCCTGCGCCAGTCGCGCACGGAATACATCAGCTGTCCGGGGTGCGGACGCACGCTCTACGATCTTCCGGGCACCATCGCCCGCATCAAGGAGGCCACGGCGCATCTGCGCGGCCTGAAAATCGGCATCATGGGCTGCATCGTTAACGGACCAGGCGAAATGGCGGATGCCGACTACGGCTATGTCGGCGCAGGCCGCGGACGCGTCAGTCTTTACCGCGGAAAGGTCTGCGTGGAGAAAAACATTCCGACGGAAGAAGCCGTTGGCAAACTCCTCGCGCTGATTGAGGCCGACGGAAAGGGCCAGTGATGTGATTCCGCAAATGGCCGACGGCAAAGGCCGAACGGGCGTTGCGGAGTCCGCCGAATGAAAAAAACAAGGGGCGTTCTGAATCTTTTGGTTCAGAACGCCCCTTTGTTTTATGGGGTTGATAATTACGGAAGCTCCTCTATATTATCACATTGGCTTTATACTTGTTTGATATATAGCCACAAAGCTCGTTTAGCTACGCAATTATCGAACGATTATTCTGCAATTTTCTGTGGTGTTTTTACCATCTGAAACCGTGATTACATACATGCCAGCGGCAAGTCCCGAGGTATGCACGAGAACCTGGTTTTGTCCTGCTTTCAGATTTTGTTGCAAAACAAGCTGTCCGTTTCCGCTGACAACATTGAGCACCTTGGCTTCTTTGATACTCGACAGGTCAACGGTTACCACTTCGTTTTGTCTGGCAACAGCAGGCGAAGCGCTGATTGCGCCATAGTCAGTGCGAACTTTCTTTAAAGACGTGGACGAACCTTTTGAGATGATTTCATACAATTGAGCTTCAACAGAACTTTCGTAATTATCGCAAGTTTGTAATTCCAAATATTTTTTCCCATCAACCACAATTAATGAAGGTCTATTATACTCGATTCTACCTTCACCAAATTTGATTTCTGCCAAAACATTTCCTGTATCCTGCATGATGCGATAACCTGTGCGACGACGTTTGTGATTTATCTTCTTACAGTCGATTTCACCATCACCATCAAGATCTACTTCGTTATAAACCTCCTCATAGGGTTCCATAATGTCTTCAATCCATTCATAAGAATCATCCTCATTGAAAATATTTTGCGAGACGCTGACAGTGTTATCACAGGTATTTGCATCAAGTATGTCCATTTTTCTGAACGGACTTTCCTTCCATTCACTTTCCACTTTTTCCTTCCATTCCCCACGAGACATCTCAGAGAACTCCGCATTACAGAGAATCTGGAAAGAGTATTGCTTCTTCCCTCCATCTTCAACACCATAAGTAAAAGGGTCCTTCAAAACAATAGTTCCTTTCACAATATACCTTTTGGAAGTTGTTGACTGCCTCAACTCCTCCTTGCCTGTCTCTCTAACAATCATAGTCCCCTCATAGTTCACTTCAACTTTCTCGGGAGTTTTTGTTACATAGTTAAGTTTAAAATCTTCGTCAAAGGTAAATGGTGTTTCCCCTCCGAACAGCTGCCATTGTATGGCACCATCCAAGATACTGGTATAATAGTTGTGAGGAAACCATTGAAGTATCGAATCGGACGGCAGGAATTTCGTATCTCCACTCTCATCAGAAAAATCCCAATCAGCCTTATGCGTATAAACTGTATCTCTCCAACAGGTGGACTGAGACGTCGTGTATCTTGTCAGAGGAATCTTTTTGATTTCATTGAGATTCGAATCCATTACGATGATGGAAGCATCAGCATCCCCTTCATCATTAGAAAGCCCAGCCACAGTTGTCAGCAAATCATGTCCACTATGATTGAACTTTGCGGGCAGAATGGAATATGCATCTCTTCTTGGACTTGAAATGGGCTTCAACTCCAAATTTTGGGCTAAAGAACTTGTGGCAAGACCGAGCGCCACAATCGGCAGAATGTGTTTTTTTCTCATGTTGTTTGAATTTTAAAAATTATTAATACGTTAAGTAATGGTAAAAAAATAACTTGAACAATTTTGAAGGATAAGGAGTTATATCTTTATACCCTGTCTTTTTGCCGTTTTTGGAATTTGTCATCGGTCACATAGCCCGCTATGCTCCCTCTTCCAAATTTCAAAACCAACAAAAATACAGGTCAAAATTGCTCAACTTATTCTTTCACCATTACTAAGCAATGGCAAAAAACAAGCTGGACAATTTTGAGGAGTAAGGAGGTCTCTTCTTATGCCCTATCTTTTTGCCGTTTTTTTGAAATTTGGCATCGGCCACATAGCTCGCCATGCTTCCTCTCCCAAATTTCAGAATCGACAAAAACGCAGGCCTTAATTGGGCAACTTATTCTTTCACCATCACTAATTTGAAGATATTTCTATTTCCAAGGAATGGCATCATGCAAGTCTTCTTTTTGCAGCATGGTCGGCATTTTTGGAGTTATCACGATAGCTGGCTTGTTACGTTGCCCCGCCATTCGCTTGCTCTCTATGCGCTTAACAAAAGAGGGTGCCGATGATACCCAAATGGAAGTAAGCGTTTCGGTACCTGAGAGGTTCAGATAGTTCGATTTAAGAATAGCACCATTACGTAAATGGAGATTACACCAATATGTGAATCCAAGTAATTCTGTACTAGTCCAATAATCAGTTATTACTCCGTCTTCATATATACCGTCTGACGAAGGATGCCACGACCACGATGGATTATTCAGATACCCTCCATCTCCTAAAGCTCCCCACGTAACTTGCTCAATCCAAAAAGAGCCGGTGACCTCAGTATCGTAATTAAAAGATGTTGAGTAATGGTAGTCCGTATATGGATTACCATCGTCGTCATAATTTGTTTCTGACCCTATGACTTCCGTGTTTATTATTTTCGGATTGGAAAAGACTATAGACGGCTTTGTATCATAGCGCAATGTGTAAGTATTCAATGGGCCGAGCAACGTTTGAATTTGATTGGTCTTTGCATTATATTTTTTGATGTAAACACCTAATTCCATATCAGTTTCAGCCACAAAATTGGTGTAATTAAAACGTATATCGGCATCCGTCAGTCTTCCCTCCAAACGAATCTCTTGTTTGTCTTCCAATGACTTGAACGGAATCAAATGGTTCGGGCTGGAATAAACACCCCATTCCCTCACATCTTGCATATCGTCGGAAATAGCTGAAACGTCAACATAGAATTTGTTTGCAGGCGTGTTCTGTTCTCCATCTGCCACGTAGAGCGCATCGGTGAGTTTTACTTCGTCAATCTTCGCCATACACCTATCAATGTCTATGGCTGGCGTAGCCCTCACTTCGATGTCACCCAATTTCACCAGAGGATAGGCTTTGAGTTTCTTTTCTTTGGGCAAATCTTTAAAAGCATATGTAAATCCGCTATTCTTACCATCATACAGGTCATTGTCATGAGTTCTTTGAATGAGGTTATCTTGCTCATCGTAAACGGCCATATTGAGTGTCACTGGCAAGAGCATATCGCGATTGGCCGTAATTGAAACACTATGCTCACTACCGTTTCCATATTGGTAACTTTCTTCAAAAGTCGGGAAAAGGTAGCTCGACATCAACAGACGGTCTGCATCCCGAAGTTTCAAACTATAACGTTCTGTTTCTTTGCTGAATAATCCCGATTCTGCGAAGAGAGAAACAGATTGTGTTTGATATGTCTCCGTCTTGGAGTCTTTCAATGCCTCATACGTGCCTGTATCAAAATAATCAACTGCATCGAATTTTAATTCAGCAGTTTGCTTGACGCCGAAACGCCCAGTTACGCCAATCCCCGTAGCTGAACCGTTTAGCGATAATTTGATTTCTGGCATCAATCCTATCTCAGCCTGTCCATCCAACTTTAAACTTGCCACATCCACACCAAATTGGTTGTTTGCACTTTGACTTGCTTTCCACTCTCCGTCAGAATAAATCAATACAACTTCGTCCTGCCGATTGAAGTGTGCCGTAAAGTCTAAGTCAACATTTCCACTCTCTTCAAAATAGCTGAAAAGCCGAACCTGTGGCTCGAGCCAGATGAATCTTAACAAAGGATTTGGGAAGGAGATTCTTCCCCCTTTTATAGTCCTGCCTATCTGATAAGGATCAGGACTAATGTCGGCTTGACTGTTGGCATTCAGTTTCATTGTAGATAAGACATTGTTGCTGATGCAGAACTTGGCAAACAATGGATTTTTCTTATCAGCCAACTTGCATATGAGCAGTCGGCAATACCCTCGGCCTGTTCCCTCGACTTTTAACGTCGTGCCACTGTATTCCCATTCTTTTTCAAAAGAAAGATTCCACAATTCACTTCCGACATTGATTCGAGGAAGGTCACCTTTAGCACGACTGTCCGATGCCGATACCGACCTAACCTGCTCGCTTGATGTTTCTGTATTCTCGCAGAAAACTATCTGGTCGTAAACATCGTCAAGAGTGGCCTTCTCACACTGATAGACGAATCCTTCTTTCGATTCTTTTATGCTAACCACCGTACCTATAATTCCGTTCTCAAACACCGTACACCCTGCCTCTGAGACAACTATATTTCCTTTCTTCGGACGCATTTCCTTGGGCGTTGTACTCAACATCGTAAACGAGAGTGTATCTCCACGTAAGATGTAGGGAATATGGCTTTCTGTCAATGGGAAGACATCATCATTGATAATGGTTTGTGGTGTAATAAACCCTATACTGTCAATCACTTCAAGAGGAATACGGTAGACGCTGTCGCATGTCCAAAATTCTTGCACAACAACAGCAGCATGCTTCACACCGTTGATGTCTAAGTTGGAAAATGTTATGCTGTCAACCTCCGCATAGGGAAAAACGGTGAAATCACCATCATTTCTGTAAACATACATATTATCCGTTTGCACTTGGGCAAAAGAAGTCATGGTAAGCAACCATGAACAAAAGTATAGAATCAATCTTTTCATCTCTTTATGAATTTATAGGTCAGCTCATTTACAGAAACGATATAGGTATTTGGATAGAGTCCAGACAGCGAGAATGAATATTCCCCCGAATGCTGAATTGTTTTTTTCACCAGCAAAGAACCGCCTGTGGAGTAAACGGCAATAACATCTCCTGCCTTTAAATTGGGGAACAACAAAGCATCTTTACCTATTTGTACAGAAGGACGCTCAGTGTTGAGATCAATCGACGTGGGCGTATTGACATTCTCATAAGCGAAACGAATCATTTTTTCGAGAGGATAGCAAATCTCCACATTCCTCGATGTTATGGCTATCTCCTTATCGCGAAATTTTATCTTTACCCTTTCATTTAAAGTGTAAGAAAATTTCACACCATTTTCCATGTGCACGACTAATTTCGGCACGGAATTGGCCAGCACTATCGAATGACTCAAAAATGCCAGCAAAACAAACATAGCTGTTCTCATAATCTTGATTATTAAAATATTACCTTAGTAAAAACTGTGTGGTCTGATTAATTCCGCAACCTCCAGCATCATCAGACAACGCTTTCTTCCGCGTCTCTCTGCCCTTCTCTTCCAATCCCAGAACTCTCTCCCACCTTCTCCAAGAATGCACTGGGAACGAAGGCGGTGGCGAGGTAGCAGAGACCCTTGATTTCCAAAGCAACGCGCTGCTGGCCAGCCACGCGGATGACGCGGCCGACAAAGCCTTTAAATTCGCCCTCCTTGACGCGCACTCGGTCGTTGCTCTTGAAATGGCAACGAGGAACGGGGAGGGTCATGACATGGGGATTGGAGGTGATGGTGGCACGAATGACGTTCTGCATGACGTCTTCGGAAAGAATGACGGGAGGACAGAGGCCCGTCTTGCTCTCGGGCTTCTCTGTCTTGTCGAGATAATAGCGGATGTAAGTGGCCGTCGGGGCCGGGGACTTGACGATGGAATGCGACTCTATGCGCGTCATACGTGCAAAAATCAAATTGGGGAAAAGAGGCTGCTTGACGCGCTTCTTTTTCCCCAATACGATTCTCTCCACATATTGCATCGGCACATAAGTGGGTATGTTTTTAGCTTTTAAATCTTCAACGGCTTTATCGATGCGGCCGTAGGTGACACGCAGGACAAACCAGCAAGGCACTTTCCAACGCGGCGCATCCTTCGGAGCATAGTTCGTGGACACCCCTGTGTGTGAGTCGGCAGCCGACGGGCTATGGACTTCGGGGAGGACATCGGAGGCAAATCCGGTGCTGAGAGGCTCTGCCCCGCCTCCTTGGGGTTCCACATTAGACAATGTGTTCATTTCTTACGTTCTGGAAAAACAGGCAACGGACGTGTCGTCCGGTTTTCTCGCCAGTATTCTTTCATATTGTGTGATGTTTTCCCCGGATGGTTTTTTCATGCTTAAGTTCTTATCGTTTTAAGCTCTGACATCCGAAGATGTTTTTTCATGATGTGAGGACATAAAAAAAGCGTGAACCCCTCATTGTCGTTTCACCTTCGAGGCCCTCGCATTTGCCCTGTACCGTTGAACGAACAACGAACAGAGCCCACGTCGATATGATATACCATCTGATACTACCTGGAAACCAAGAAACGTGTCATGGCATGCACTGAAAGCGCTGCAATGACATTACTCATCTAACCAGTAACCAGATAGGCGAATAACCATATCACTTGGACATCTATCGCTGACTTGACGGTACATGAAACTTGCGAGATTTCGAAAGTCAAGAACAAGCGTTGATAAACGCCTTAATATATGTTGATCTCCTGCATTCCACCCATACGCAACTCTGCTTCAATCCAGAGAATTAACCCTTGACTTCTGCTCGGCGTAGGCTCAAATTAACCTTTGTTCTTGAAACGCTCCATCTGGAGGCACTCCTAACCAAAATATTAATTCAAGAAATCAAATGCAAATGTAATGAAAAGTCTAAATGTGGGGAAGCATTTCAATATAAATATTTGATAGGGCGCTCAAAATTGAAATATTAAGTAGGTAGAGATTGTGCGTAAAAAACCCTGTCTGCGGCTCTGCGCGAGCTGAAAGCCCTTTCAGGTAGGTGTTCAAAATCCAGGAAAATTTCGGCTCGTTTTTGAGCAAATAGCAAGCGAGTGCAGCATCGCTGCAAGGGGCATCGCGCGAACATTTGGCGGAGGTCTGGGGCGAAGCACTGTAGCTCACTTTGCTCGCAAAGTGAGGGGGGCGAATATTGTGGCGGACAAGCACTGAAAATCCAACAAAGTCATGCCCCAGAGCGTTGGTCATGTTCGCTACGTGTTCGTGGCCCTCACTTTGCGAGCAAAGTGAGCTACAATGCTGGCGCCGCAACAGACGATTGTGTGGGTCTGTGCAAATCTCCGCTGCGAGGGCGCTACCGCTAACCTTTGATGTTTTAATTTTGAACGCCCTACCTTTCAAAACACCTACTTACCACCATGAAAGTATTTATGGCATTGTATAAACTTCCCCAAACAAGGCAGGTATGAAACAAAATTTCCCACCCCCAATAAAGAGGGTGGGAAATTCAGAAATTGTTTTAAGCAGATTTATTTCAGCACCTTCTTACCGTTGACGAGGTAAATGCCGTGGCGCTGCATTTCGCTGGCCTTGATGCGGCGGCCTGAGAGCAGGTCGTAAACCACGTCGGCATCCTTCTGGGTTGTGGTCGGGAGCGTGATGGCATCCACGGTTCTTTTGCCCTTAAACAATACGTAGATGGGAATTTGCGGCTCGTTGTTGGTCCACATAACGTTGATATAGGCCACGATGTCGTTGCCGCTGATGTAGCTCTTCGTCTCATCTAGATAGGCCGTTGCCATGATGGCGCCGTCGAGGAAGGAGAGTTCAACGGGTTCGTTCTTGCCGAAGACAACGCGGTTGAGGCTGTCTGTCGTCACACTGATGGACGGCAGGAGGATGTCACCCAGAGGAATGTCGCCGAAAGCGAAGTTGTGGATGGCGAGGTCAACGCCGCCCTTCACGCTGTCGGCAGCAGCGGTGATGTCGAGCGTCTGGTCGGGCATCGGTTCGGTTTCGTCGTTGATTTCTTCGCCGAGGCTGATGTAGAGGTCGCCACCAAACGGGCCGACACTGGCAGCCACCAAATCAGGCGTGTTCACAGCAGGCTCGTCCTTTTTTATTTTACCTTTAAACAACACGTAGATAGGAATCTGCGGCTCGTTGTTGGTCCACATAACGTTGATATAGGCCACGATGTCGTTGCCGCTGATGTAGCTCTTCGTCTCATCGAGATAGGCCGTTGCCATGATGGCGCCATCGAGGAAGGAGAGTTCAATGGGTTCGTTCTTGCCGAAGACAACACGGTTGAGGCTGTCTGTCGTCACGCTGATCGACGGCAGAAGGATGTCGCCCAAAGGAATGTCGCCGAAGGAGAAGTTGTGAATGGCGAGGTCAACGCCGCCCTTGGTAGCATCGACAGCTGCGGTCACATCGAGCGACTGGCCGGGCATCGGTTCGGTTTCGTCATTGATTTCTTCGCCGAGGCTGATGTAGAGGTCGCCAGCATATTGTCCGGCAATCTTTTCAGCCAATTGTGCAGAAGCCGTGGTGGCCATTGCCACAGCGGCGCAAAGAGTAAGTAAAAATTTCTTCATATATTATAGTTTGGATTTGGTGTCAGAAAATGTAGGAGAAGGCCAGCGTGCCGTAGATGGGATAGAGCGCAAACGTCACACTGGTGAAGTCGGACGGGAAGATGCCGTTGAGACCCCATGTGAGGTTGGCCGTCACCGCCAAATGCTTGTAGGCCTTGAACGTTCCGCCCACCTGCATGCCCCATTGGAAACGGCGCAGGTCGTTGCTGAAATCATAAGTGGCGTGCGACACCTCCGTGCGTTCGCCAGTGGGGTTCTGGTCGCGGATGTAGGCATCATTGCCCGTCAGGTTGCCGTCGGCGTCATAGAGGGGTTTGCCATAGGCTTCGCCCGAAAACTCGCCGTCCATCAGCCACGAGAGATAAGGACCAGCCTGCACCTGCCAGCGCGAGTTGATGTCGTAAGTGGCAAGGATGGGCACGGTGAGATATTTGTTTGACACCTTCGTTTTCACGTGTCCCGTGAAAGCGCCGACGATGTCAGAACCGTCATCTTCGCGAGCCTCCATGTGATAGTTCTTCACGGTGGCGTCGGTCTTCATGCCCTTCGATTCGAGGCGCACGCCCGTGGCGATGCCCCAGCGGTGGTGGATTATCTTCTGCACGCTGCCTTCAATGGCGATGCAGAGCGTTGGGTCGTAACTGTCGATGGCGCGGATTTCGGCCGGAATGGGGAGCGGCGATGTGCCGCCCAAACTCAAACCGCCGCCCAGACGCATCTGCCAGCCCTTCAGGGCCGCCTTAACAAGGTTGGGCTTGGTTTCCTTGGCTTCAGACACACCCTGTGCCTGCGCAGAAATCGCGAAGAGCATCGCGAAAAGGATGGATATTGTTTTCTTCATTGTTGTTGTCGTTGGAAATCCGGCAGGATGGCATTCGCCCGTCCCAATGTCTGTCTAAACATGCCAGACGATTCTTTGCGAAGGGGAACAGAGGTTCAGCCTTTCATGCCTGTTAATGAAACAAGAGAGGATACTGTCGGGGAGAGGAGGTGCGGAGCTGAATTACTCTTCGCCCTCCCAAACGATACGCAGTTCGTCAATATACAGCGTCGACCCGATGGCGCCGATGAAGTAGGCACCCTGCCGACTGGAGGTGGCAACGATGGCGATGGCATATCCGTTGTCCTTTAGGCGTTCCTCGCTGAAAGTCTTGCCGTTGACCATGCGGAATGGTTCGTTGAAGCTCACCCACGGCGCCGTTTCCAGTTCCGCCAACGCCCCTTCAAACTCCACGGGCTTGTCGATACGCGCCATGAGGACGATGCGGTCGGAAGAGAGCACATCGTCGCCGTTGAGCGGCACGAATTTCTTCTTCGGGTCGGCAGCGATTTCGCTCTTGGTGGCGATTTCGTAAACCACGGCATAGATGTCGGCCGTGTCGTGAAGCGCCGGCTGCGGTGTCTTCGTTGCGTCCACCATCTCTGGGCCGGCCTTATATTTATAGGAACCTCTCAGGGCCACAGGGCGTTCCTTCAAAAGCGGCAGGCCGAAGCGCGTAGCCTTTCGTGGGAAAAGCATGGCCTGGGTGGAATTGAAGCTACCCAGGAAGAGATTGCCGGCAGCGATGGGCATTTTAATTTTGAGACCGTGTTCTCCAGCATCGCTGGTGGAGAGCTTCACGGCGAAGCCTTTCACACCGTTGTTGGCCGGTGCCGTCGGGTATTCCTGAGGATTCTTGGCCATTCCCGTCACCGCATAGGCAGAATTGCCCGACGCCCAATAGTCGCGCTGCGGCGTGGTGGCGTCGTTCTTGTCCACCTCAAACCACTCGTAGTAACGCCCAGAAGGGTCGAGCTTGAAATTCTCGAAGCTCAGGACATTCAGGGGCTTGACGGGAGAGAAACTCACGGTGTAGTTCTTATTCCAATTGCCGTCTTGCGAATAGACCGTATAAATCTGCGGCATACTGAAGTCGCGCGTAATGCCGTTGGCTTCCACCATCTTTCCGTCCACCTCGGCCGCAATACGCGCCCCTTCGGTCAGAATGAAAAAGGGGTTGAGGGCCGTGCGGTCCACGTTGTCGAGAAGCGTGAAAGAGACGCTATTGTTCTTCACAATCGGCTCTCCGCGGAAGAGCGTTTTGTGGGCCTCCAGCCATTCGCTCTGCACGCTGACAATGTCGCATTCTGCATTGAGCGGCTCGTCTTTGATACAAGAAGTAAACGTGGTCAGACACAGGGCCAGACCGCATAAAATTTGCTTCATCTGCTTGAAATATAAAGGTTTTAGGCTGCAAAGTAATGGTAAAAAAATAACTTGACCAATTTTGAGGGAAGGAATTAAATTCTTATGCCCTATCTTTTTGCTGTTTTTGAAATTTGTCATCGGTCACATAGCCCGCTATGCTCCCTCTTCCAAATTCCAAAACCAACAAAAATACAGGTCAAAATAGGTCAAGTTATTCTTTCACCATTACAAAATTACGAAATTCCCCCTCTTCCGAAAAACTTTTACCCTTCATTTTAGTTTTTTTCGGGCGCTTTGCAGTAACTTTGCATGTTGAAACAATATATATATATCGATTATTATATGCAAGACATCCGTAACATTGCAATCATTGCCCACGTTGACCACGGCAAGACGACGCTCGTGGACAAGATGTTGCTCGCCGGAAACCTCTTCCGCGAGAACCAACAAACCAACGACCTCATGCTCGATAATAATGACCTTGAACGTGAGCGCGGTATAACCATCCTCTCGAAGAATGTCTCTATCCGCTACAAAGGCACGAAGATCAATATCATCGACACCCCGGGACACTCCGATTTCGGCGGCGAGGTGGAGCGTGTGCTCAATATGGCCGACGGCTGTATCTTGCTGGTCGACGCTTTTGAAGGCCCGATGCCGCAAACGCGCTTCGTGCTCCAGAAGGCACTCCAAATCGGACTGAAGCCTATCGTGGTGGTCAACAAGGTGGACAAACCGAACTGCCGCCCGGAAGAGGTTTACGAAATGGTGTTCGACCTCATGTGCGACCTCAATGCCACAGAAGACCAACTCGACTTCCCTGTGGTGTATGGTTCCGCAAAAAACAATTGGATGGGTGAGGACTATAACACGCCGACAGACAACATCCACTACTTGCTCGACAAAATCATCGAGGTGATTCCCGCACCGCAGCAGTTGGAAGGAACGCCGCAGATGCTCATCACTTCGCTCGACTATTCTAACTACACGGGCCGCATCGCTGTGGGACGCGTTCACCGCGGCGTGATTCGCGAAGGCATGAATTGCACCATCGCACACCGCGACGGCTCTTTCGAAAAGACGAAAATCAAGGAAGTACACACCTTCGAAGGCATGGGCCGCAAAAAGACTGACGCCGTTGAGAGCGGCGACATCTGCGCGGTGGTCGGTCTGGAAAACTTCGAAATCGGCGACACCATCTGCGATTTCGAAAATCCCGAACCGCTGCCAACCATCGCCATCGACGAACCTACCATGTCGATGCTCTTCACCATCAACGACTCGCCGTTCTTCGGCAAGGAGGGAAAATTCTGCACCTCACGCCACATCGCCGAGCGTCTGAACAAGGAACTCGAGAAAGACCTCGCCCTGCGCGTACGCCCCTCTGATAGCGAGGGCAGCTGGATTGTCAGCGGTCGCGGTGTGCTCCACCTTTCTATCCTCATCGAGACAATGCGTCGCGAAGGCTACGAACTGCAAGTGGGACAGCCACAGGTTATTTATAAGGAAATCGACGGCGAGAAGTGTGAGCCGATTGAAGAACTGACCATCAACGTGCCAGAAGAGTTCGCCTCCAAGATGATTGACATGGTGACGCGCCGCAAGGGCGAAATGACCTCCATGCAGAACATGGGCGAGCGTGTCGACATCGAGTTTGACATCCCTTCGCGCGGCATCATCGGTTTGCGAACGAATGTCTTGACAGCCAGCCAGGGTGAAGCCATCATGGCCCACCGCTTCAAAGAATACCAGCCGTTTAAGGGCGACATCCAGCGCCGCACAAATGGTTCGATGATTTCTCTCGAAACAGGCACGGCCTTCGCTTATGCCATCGACAAACTGCAAGACCGCGGCAAGTTCTTCATCAATCCGCAGGATGAAGTGTATGCCGGACAGGTGGTGGGCGAACACGTTCACGACAACGACCTCGTGGTCAACGTCACGAAGGCCAAGCAGCTAACCAACATGCGTGCTTCGGGCGCCGACGACAAGGCCCGCATCGTTCCTCCTGTCATCTTCTCGCTTGAAGAAGCCTTGGAATACATCAAGGAAGACGAATACGTGGAAGTGACGCCGAAGTCCATGCGCATGCGCAAGGTGATTCTCGACCATCTTGCCCGCAAGCGTGCCAACCGTGAATAATCTGCCAGACAGAATGGTGTTCCCCATCAGAACACCTCCGCCAATACAAGGCGTTCAGGAAAATCCCTCCTGAACGCCTTTTTCTATAAGGTGGTGTTAAAACGAGGTAGCAAAAGGCGGCAAGCGCCAAACTAATGTTCTGGCATGCACCGATAAGTAGGTGGTCAAAATTATTTTTACATTTGAAATGTTCTATCGGGATGCAGATACGCCACCTTGGGTGAAGGAGCAATGCGAGCATTGCGACTGAAAACAAGGTAAGTAGATGCGCCCGAGAGAGCGTTTCAAATGTAAGAATAATGCTCTTGACATACAAAATAATTTTGACCACCTACTTATATATAATCTTTTTCGTAACTTCGCACCATCATTTAAAAACGATTCAATCATCATGATGACAGCAAACGAAATTCGCGACTCATACAAGAAATTCTTTGAGTCGAAAGGACATACCATCGTGCCCTCAGCCCCTATGGTAATCAAAGACGACCCCACGCTCATGTTTACCAATGCGGGTATGAACCAATGGAAAGACATCATCCTCGGCACGCGCGACCCAGAACCGCGCCGCCGCGCCGACTCGCAGAAATGTCTCCGCGTAAGCGGAAAGCACAACGACTTGGAAGAGGTGGGACACGACACTTACCACCACACCATGTTTGAAATGCTCGGCAACTGGAGCTTCGGCGACTACTTCAAGGAAGGCGCCATCGACATGGCTTGGGAATACCTCGTCGACGTGCTGAAGCTCGACCCGGCCAACCTCTATGCCACCGTTTTCGAAGGCTCTCCCGAAGAAGGCTTGGGCCGCGACGATGAAGCTGCGCAGATTTGGCTCAAGCACCTGCCTGCCGACCACATCATCAACGGCAACAAGCACGACAACTTCTGGGAAATGGGCGAAACTGGTCCTTGCGGCCCCTGCTCTGAAATCCACCTCGACTCGCGCACGCCAGAAGAGAAGGCCAAGGTGCCCGGTCGCGAACTCGTGAACAAAGACGACCCGCAGGTCATCGAAATCTGGAACATCGTGTTCATGCAATTCAACCGTAAAACCGACGGTTCGCTCGCTCCGCTCCCAATGCACGTCATCGACACGGGTATGGGCTTCGAGCGCCTCGTTCGCGCCATGCAAGGCAAGAATTCCAACTACGACACCGACATCTTCCAGCCCATCCTTCACAAGATTGGTGAGCTCTCTGGCCATGAATACGGCAAGAGCGAAGAAGTCGACGTGGCCATGCGTGTCGTTGCCGACCACCTTCGCGCCATCGCTTTCAGCATCGCCGACGGACAGTTGCCTTCCAACGCCAAGGCCGGCTATGTCATCCGCCGCATCCTGCGCCGCGCCGTGCGCTATGCCTACACTTTCCTCGGCCAGCGCAATGCCTTCGTCTATCTGCTCGTGCCGACATTAGTGCACGAAATGGGCGAAGCCTATCCTGAACTCAAAGCGCAGCAGGAACTCATCACACGCGTGATGAAAGAAGAAGAAGAATCCTTCCTCCGCACGCTCTCAACGGGTATCTCCCTGCTCGAGAACGTCATTGCCGAGACCAAGAAAGACGGCAAGACCGTGGTCGACGGCCAGAAAGCCTTCACGCTCTTCGACACCTACGGTTTCCCCCTCGACCTCACGCAGCTCATCTGTTCAGAACAGGGAATGACCGTTGATGAAGACACCTTCAACGCCGAAATGAAAAAGCAGAAGGAACGTGCCCGCAACGCCGCCGCAGTGGAAACGGGCGACTGGGTTGTGGTGCGCGAAGGCGAAACGGAATTTAAGGGCTGGGACTTCACGGAACACACCTGCCACATCCTGCGCTACCGTCAGGTACAGCAGAAGAAGCAGACCTATTTTGAACTCGTGCTCGACACGACACCTTTCTACGCCGAAATGGGCGGACAGGTGGGCGACCGCGGTGTGCTCTGCAACGAACAGGAAACACTGGAAATCTTCGACACGAAGCGCGAAAACAACCTGCCCATCCATCTGACGCGTGAACTCCCGAAAGACCCATCGGCCGAATTTATGGCCTGCGTTGACGTGGAAGCCCGCCGCGCCAGTGAAGCCAACCACACAGCCACCCACTTGCTCGACCAAGCACTGCGCGAAGTGCTCGGCACCCATGTGCAGCAGAAAGGCTCACTGGTGACTCCCGACTATCTGCGCTTCGACTTCTCACACTTCCAGAAGGTGACACCAGAGGAAATCCGTCAGGTGGAACGCATCGTCAACAGCCGCATCCGCGAAGACATTCCTTTGCAAGACCATCGCGACATGGCCATTGAAGACGCCAAGGAACTGGGTGCCATCGCCCTCTTCGGCGAGAAATATGGCGACCGCGTGCGCGTCGTTCAGTTTGGCGACAGCGTTGAATTCTGCGGTGGATGCCACGCCAAGAGCACGGGCCGCATCGGCCTCATCCGCATCCTCTCCGAGAGCAGTGTCGCTGCCGGCATTCGCCGCATCGAAGCCATCACAGGCAAGGCTGCCGAAGAGAGCATCTATGCAGAGGAAGACATCCTCAATAACCTCAAGTCGTTCTTCAACAACGCCAAAGACCTCACTGCTGCCATCCACAAGACCATCGAAGAAAACGACGGTTTGCGCAAGCAGGTCGAGGAATTCATGAAGGAACAGGTGGGCCGTCTGCGCGAGAAAATCGTTGCCTCAGCACAGGAAATCAACGGCGTACACCTCGTGAAGAGCAACATCCCGATGGACATCGCTCCCGACGTGGTGAAAGACCTCGCCTTCCAGATTTCTGGCACACTGCCTGAACACACCTTCTGCGTGCTCGGAAGCCACCACGACGACAAACCGCTCCTCACGGTCATGATCAGCAAAGACCTCTTGGCAGAGCGCAAGCTCCATGCCGGAAACATCGTGCGCGAAGCAGCCAAGCTCATCAAGGGTGGCGGCGGCGGTGCGCCCCACTTCGCCACGGCAGGCGGAAAAGACCTCAGCGGTCTTGACGCTGCCGTTGAAAAGGTGGTGGAAATTGCTGGCATCTGATTGGATAACATACACAAGTAGGCACGCCCAAAAGCTGGGCCTCAACAAATCGCCTACCTGTCATCACATAAAAAGCAGACTGGTTCTCTTGAACCGGCCTGCTTTTTTGTTTTAGTAATGGTGAAAGAATAAGTTGACCTGTTTTTCCAGAAACCACAAGCCCTATAAAAAGTCATCGATTCGCGGCCGGTGGTAGCGCTACTCGCGGACGGTGGTAGCACGACTCGCGGACGACGGTAGCACGATTCGCGGCCGCGAGTAGATAACAAAGTCTACTTTGCGGGGGGGGCAAAAGTAAAAGTAAATCGTTCGCCCATACTTTTGCCATTACCAATCTCGATTTTTCTTAGATTTTGAACACCCCACCTTACTGGTAGGGCACTGGCTCAGATTTCCGTCTTCAATTCATTATACAACGCCAAATATTTTAGTAGCCATATTCGCTACAACCATAAAACATCTTGTATATCAGAAGCAATGGAGAATGTTCAAAAGTGGACATTCTCCATTGCTATTTCTCTTTCACCAAACTCAATCATCGCATTAAAAAGACTTACCTTGTTGGCATTTTGCAAATCTTCCAATGTAATATCTGCTTTTTGTATCATCCCCTTGTCCAATAGTGCGGCTCTTTTTGTGCCTGGCAATAAGGGATGTCTGGGAGTCACCCAATGTTTGCCATCAAATATGGCAAGGTTCGTGAATGAGGTATCCGTTAAAAGTCCATGTTTGACGATGATGATGTCGTCACAGTTTCCTTTCTGTGCGACCAAGGCATTGAGACGACTGCGGTCAGTACTTTTGTAGCCATACGTTATCGTGTCGTCTGCGACCACTTGAAGGGAGTTTATGTTTCGAATAAAATACGGAGCATATTCTACTGCTTCAACTCCTTGTATGCCATACACCACTCTCGCCTTGTAAAAATCCATACTTTCCGTTGGATTTATCAGTTTTTCCAATGAAGGCATGGACGCATTGCATAATGAAGGAAAGAACTTACAGATCGTTCTGTCCATTCTTTCCTGATGGTATGCAAGAGCTTGTGTCTTTCCATTCACAATCTTTATTGTCTCTACGAATTGCTGTGCCACATTAAAATCAGTTCTATTCAAAAGGAAGATACACTTTTTGTAACACTTCCTCGTATTCTTTTCTGCAATCACTCTTCGAAGTAATGCCTCCTCCTGCCTTGAAATACGTTCCTATACCGTCATTTTCAAGAAAGCGTATCATTACAGCCGAGTTGAGTTCACCATTATTATATATACCCATGACTCCTGTATAGAATCCACGGTCATACTCTTCCGCCTCATGGATTATTTCCATAGTCTTTTCCTTTGGCGCACCTGTTATGGAACCTGCGGGCAACATTGCATCCAATATGTTTCCGATGTGCTTTTGATAACCGGTTGACAACTTACCGCTTATTTCGGAACTGGTCTGGAGAATATCTCCCTTATTGGTATGGAGCACATCAATATAACGGTATTTATCCACACTTACATGCTCTGCCACACGGCTAAGGTCATTGCGAATCAGGTCCACAACAGTAGCATGTTCGGCTGCTTCTTTTTCATCGCCCATCAACACTTGCTCAGCTTCGGGTAAGGACGCGTCAATCGTGCCCTTCATCGGATAAGAATATATCATTCCGTTCTTTATCTTCACGAATATTTCCGGCGAGAAGCACACGAACCGTCTATTGCTATTATTGTCTTTTAGTAGAATCTTATACTTGCCTTTAGCACGTAGGAAGATGTCCTCCAACGTAAGGTTGCAGTCCACAGCCACCTTACAAGTAAGGTTGGCAAGAAAACTGTTTCCACGCAGGATGTTGCTTTTGACAGTTTCAAAGCTTTTCGTGTAATCTTCAAAATTTGGCTCAAACACTTTCCACGTCGGATGTTTGGTAACCGAAGAGAGTGACTGCCGTTTTACATTGGTTACACCCTCAAAGTCATAAAGGCATTCGTCGGTGGCTATTTCCGACAGCTTCCGTATGTATGCTTCCGAACCTGCATAGTTGATGACAAATAGGAAAGGCTCCTTTTCGTCAGCCAAATGATTGATACGATCTATAATATTTTGTTTCATTGTCTTACATATAAATTTTGTGGCTCTGCCACGTATTTGCCTTGTCGCCGCACCGCTTATCAAATTTGTGCACGACAAATGTAGGGCTTTTTATCGGTTTACACAAATTTATTAGTCAAAAGCGCAAAGTTCCCCCCATAAAAAACAAAACGTCCCGCCCTGAATGGTAGGGGCACCGGCTCAAATTTCCGTCTTCAATTCATTATACAAGTCCACTGGCCCTAAATGCCAATAGAGCGTACTTGCTGTGGATAATTTCTTATACAGTTTCGAATGATATATGCGATTAAGGCTCTCTTGCAGAGTGAACCCATAATCTTCTCGCAGATATTCCACCAGCCAGCAGATTTTCCCTGGCAAAAGCAGGTGAAGGTTGTCTTGATTTATCTGAACCATAAGCAGGTATTCAAAATTACTATATAATCTCAATGCGGGGGGCTATTTTTTACCTCTCCATTTTAATCGCTTCAACGAAACGCAGGGCGGCCAATGCGCTTTCGGTGTGAAACAGGTATTGGTCGACCAATTTATAGGTTTTGAGCTCACGGATAAGCGTCTCAATACCGATTACCCCACTCTCATACAATCCAAATTGCAAATAAACCCTGTCGTTTGCCACAGGACCATACACGATGTCATAATCGTGGGTAAAGTCTTTCTGCGTTCTGTTGGCCATGACAAATTCCGCCCATTCTTTCGTTGGTTCAGAAAACAGAAGACATTTAAGTTCTTGCATTTTCCTGTTGTCAAACTCATAGATGTTGACGTAGCCACCATTGGCCACTTGTTCACGCATACGCCTTTCAACCCATTCCTTTGACTGCTGTTCTGAAGTAGTAGTGTAGAATCCTTTGCCATAATCCAATAGGCGGTTGGACTGAAGTATCATTGGATGTTCTACGATTTCCAAACTACCATGATATAGTTTCATTGCTCCTTCTTTTTCCTGATTTCTATAAACTCGTCTATTTCTTCTATCAACCATTGACGCCCCTGAGTGTGAAGGACTTCATAAAACTCGCTCAGATAGTCCACCAACCCATACTTTGAGAACAAGTCATGCACCTGTTCTCCAGACATCTTTTTGGCTGCTCCATATTCTTCTATGCAGAAGGCAACGAAGAGGGCCACATCTTTTTCGTTCCTGCTCATTGTTATTCTCCTTTTTGTGGCTCTGCCACGTATATTTGCCTTGTCGCCGCACCGCTTATCAAATTTGTGCACGACAAATGTAGGGTTTTTTATTGGTATATACAAATTTATAGGGTGTTCAAAATCCAAGAAAATCAAGGTCGGTAAAGAGTCACCAGCGCCCTCGCAGCAGAGATTTGCGCTGGCCCGCATAATGCTTCGCCCCAGGCCTCCGCCAAATGTTCGCGCGATGCCCCTTGCAGCGATGCCGCACTCGCCTACTATTTGCTCAAAAACGAACCTTGATTTTTATGGAATTTTGAACACCCTACCTGTAAGGGCAAAAAGAAGCAGGCAGCCCCGCGTTGTCGCTGGCTGCCTGCTTGCTGGTTGCATATTGGATTGGTTGGGTATTTGCTTTGATGGCTACGGGCGCTGCGGAGAGCGCCGCGGATTAGAAGTCGAGAAGACTTATGCGCTCTTTCAGCGCCTGCGGATAGGGAGGCATGGCGCCCTGCTGCGTGCAGACGTAGGCCGAGACGTCGACGCCGATTTTATGCGCTTCGGGAATGGGTTTGCCCGCGAGGATGGCGGCGCAGAAAGCTCCGGTGAAGGAGTCGCCGGCACCGACGGTGTCGGCCACCTGCACTTTCGGCGTGGGTTGGAAACTCATCTCACTGTCGGTGACGACGTAGGAGCCGAAGGCGCCGCAGGTGAGCACCACCATCTGAAGTTGATAACGGCTGATGAGTTGCTGCACCTGGTCTTCAAAATTGACGGGCTGCAGGAGTTCTGCCGTTGGGTTGACGCCGCTCAGGTCGCCGAGGCCGAGCAAATGGGAGACCTTGACGATTTCCTCGTCGTTGATCTTTAAGACATTGCAGCGCGAGAGGGATTCTTCGATGACTTCCTTGGAATACCAATTCTGGCGCAGATTGATGTCGAAGAGTTTGAGCGTGCCGAGGGGCGGCATGGTTTCGAGAAAACGAAGGATGGTTGAGCGCGTGACGGCGGTGCGCTGCGCCAGGGTGCCGAAGCAGACGGCACGGGTGTTGCGGGCAATGCGCTCGATTTCGGGTGTCCAGGGCAGGTTGTCGTAGGCCACGCCCAGACAGATGTCGTATTGCGGAATGCCTTCTCCAAAAAGCGTGACCTGCACGGTTCCCGTGGGCTGGCCGACCACTTCAAGATGGTGTTTCAGGCCGTGGGCATCGAGTTCGCGAACGATTTGACGGCCATCTTCGTCATCGCCAATGGCAGAGAGCGCCAGACCGTTGAGGCCAAATTGGCTGACATGGTAGGCGAAGTTGGCGGGGGCACCGCCGAGTTTCTTTCCGTCGGGGAGGCAGTCGAAGAGCGTCTCACCGAGGCCGACGATATAATTTTCCATGATTTACTTGATTTTTGAGGTGTATGCAAAGAGATAGACAACGCCGACGGCCATGCAGAGAACGGCTCCGGCCTGGCCGATTGCATCGGAGGCAACTCCCATAACGAGGGGGAAGAGCGTGCCGCCGAAGAGGCCCATGATCATGAGGCCGCTCACTTCGTTCTGCTTCTCGGGGACGGCCAAGAGGGCGTTGGAGAAACAGATGGAGAAGATATTGGAATTGCCGTAGCCAACGAGGGCAATGCCGGCATAGAGCACGGCCTCGCTCTTGCCGAGGAAGAGACAGACCATAGAGGCAGCCATGAGCACCACGGAGATGAGGAAGAAGGTGCGGGCCTTCAAGATGCGCAGGAAGAAGGAACCTGTGAAGCAGCCGATGGTGCGGAAGATGAAATAAAGACTGGTGGCGAAGGCGGCGTCGTTGAGCGTCATGCCGAGACGTTCCATAAGGATTTTGGGCGCCGTGGTGTTGGTGCCGACGTCGATGCCCACGTGGCACATGATGCCTAAGAAGGTGAGCAACACGAGAGGTTTGCCCAGGAGGGCGAAGGCCTGAGAGAACTGGCGACCGACACTGGAGGCAGCTCCTGCGGCCTTCGGTTCGCTGATTTCAACGGTGGCAAGCAGGGCAGTTGCAAAGATACCAACAATGAGGAAAACGGCAAAGAGGATGCGCCAGTCATAGCCGAAGGAGGGCAGCACCTGCGTGGTGCCCCAGATGGCGAGGTAGGGGGCGATGAAGGAGGCGATGGCCTTGATGAACTGTCCGAAGGTGAGCACGGCGGCCAAATGCCCGCCACCCATCACGCAGGTGACGAGGGGATTGAGCGAGGTTTGCATGAGGGCGTTGCCGATGCCGAGCAGCGAGAAGGCGCAGAGCATCACGGCGAAACTCTCGCCGCAGAGCGGCAGGAGCAGCGACAGAGCGGTGATGCCCAACGAGAGCAACACGGTTTTCTTTCTTCCAATCTTGTTCATCAGCACGCCGGTCGGGACGCTGAAGATGAGAAACCAGAAGAACACCAGCGAGGGGAAGATGTTGGCAACGGAATCGCTCAGATGGAGGTCGGCCTTGACATAGTTGCTGGCGATGCCGACGAGGTCGACGAAACCCATGCAGAAGAAGCAGAACATCACGGAGATGATTGCCAGGTTATTGGTCTTTTTCATGATTGAAAACTATTTAGAGTCCGAGAGAATACACTTTGGCTTTTGAGACCTCTGCCTTGCCGCCTTCGGCCCACACCTTTATATTATTATAGGGGGCTGTTGGGAAGACGAGATTGGTCATGGCGATGCGTCCGCCGTTGACGAAGACTTCCACGGAGCATTTGTCGACGAAGATGTCGAGGTGGTAGGTGCCTTCCTTGGCGGTCTGTCCGTCTTCCTTCCATCGGTTGAGGTCTTGCGACGTTCCGCAGAGCGAGAGCGGCGCCCAGGTGGCGAGGGCGAAATCGTTTTTGAAGTTGAGGGCGATGTCTTGCGAGAGTTTGCACTTCATCAGTCCAGCAGCCTCAGCCGCCTTTTCGATGTTGTGGCGTTCCGCTTCTTTTCCGAAATCTGTCAGTCCGCTCTCCGTGCGGTCCATCACGAGGCGCTTGTTCTTCAGATCGAGATAAACGAGCGTGCGCTCCTCTTTGTCGTTGAAGAGGCTCAAGCCGACGACGTCGCTATTGCCCGGGGTGATATTGGCTTCGATTTCAAACGCGCCGTTGTTGCCATTGAAGAGATTGCGGACGATGTAGGGGTTGGCGTTGGTGACTTCAATGTTTCCGAGCTCCTTCGTTTCCTTTCTCAGGGCGCGGGCCTCATCGACCACATTGGCAGAGAGATAGGTCTCGCCGTTGTTGGAGAAGAGTTTGAGTTCGCGCGGGAGGGCATTGGCACCGCGGTATTGGCGGATGGGAGTGATGTTGGCATACTGCCAGTTGCTCATCCAGGGCACAGCCACAATGCGTTCGCCGAGATTGGAGAAGGTGACGGTGGCGTAATGGTCTTTGCCCCAGTCGAGCCACTTCACGGTTTCGGGTTTCGAGTCGCAATGGAATTCCTTACCATCGAACTCACCCACGAAATATTGCGTGGCACTGCCGCCATAGACGAAGCCGGGGTTGATGTTGACAATCATGACGTATTTCATCTTGCTCTTGTCGCCGTCAACGGGAAGCGGGAAGAAGTCGGGACACTCAAACTGGTTGGGCTGGGCGCCGAAGCCTTCGCCCCACTGACTGACGTATTCCCACTTCTTGAGGTTTTTCGACTTGTAGAACCGCATATTTTTATCGGCCGACACAATCATGTACCATGACTTTGAAGGCTCATACCAGAAGATTTTCGGGTCGCGGAAATCTTTCAGTCCGTCGAAGGGGCGCAACACGGGGTTGCCTTTGTATTTCGTGAACGTGCGGCCGTTGTCTTTGCTATAGGCCATACATTCAATCTGCCCGTTGTTGTCGCTCGCAGAAGTGTAGTAAGCAATGATGGCGTTTTTGCCGAAGCCTGCCGTGTTGTTGACATCCACCACCGTGCTGCCAGAGAAGATGTGTCCCATGGTGTCGCGGGCGATGGCGGGGTCGAGATGCTGCCAGTGGACGAGGTCGCGGCTCACGGAGTGGCCCCAGTGCATATTGCCCCACTTCGAGCCGTAGGGGTTATACTGGAAATAGAGATGATATTCGCCGTCTTTGTAGGTCAGGCCGTTGGCGTCGTTCATCCATCCGTAGAGGGGCGTGTGGTGGTAGACGGGGCGATAGTAGTCGGTGTTGGTGACGTTCCACGTGTCGCTGAGGCGCATCTTCTTCAGCGCCAAAGCGTTTTTCGCCAGATTGGCGATTCTGACCACGGCCTTGTTGCCTTTGCCGAGGGCGAAGGGCACTTCATAGTCCACGTCGTTGACGGCGAGGCGCACGTCCATCCAAGTGTCGGTTTTCTTTCCCTGGTCGAGCACCACCTGTGCTTCGGGCATTTCTTCCTCAACGGGGAGAATGAGATATTTCGTGGGATTGGTGATGGTGATGATGGCCGTGTCGCCGCTGGTGGCGATGTTCATGTGCTGGGCGGAGAGGTTGGCGGCGGCCAGAGTGGCGGCCATGATGGCTATATATCGTTTCATGATTGATTCGTTTTTGAGATGGGGGTTAAAAGAAGCAGGTGCTCAGAAAGACAACACACATATTTTACTTCAAATAAGAATAAAGATGAGCACCTGCTTTTGGTATGATTGTACTTGGTTGTGTCTTATGTATCTTAGAAATTAAGCTTCGCTGTAAATTCCACGGTCAGCGGGCGCAGATAGCTTCCTGTCATGAGGCAGTTGCTATAGTTGCCGGCGTCTTCCTTCGTGATGAGTTCGGCACCTGCGATGCTACCCTTTGCTCCTGTCTGGTTGAGGAAGTTGACCACTGTGCAGCCGAGGTTAAGCATTTTGTTGACCTTCCAGTCCACACCGCCGAAGCTTTCCCAACGGCCGTTGAAATAATAGGCGTCGTTGATGTTGGCATAAGTCTTGCTGAAATAGCGGAAGCTCGTCCAGAGTTTGAGGTCGGGCGTGATCATGTAGCTCGGGTCAAGTTCAATCAACACCTGCGGGATTTCCGCAACGATATTTCCCGTGGCATTGATGCTTCCCGTATATCCATCACTGAAGGTCACGGACGTTTCGTATTTCTTGTAAGTCGGCTTCTGATAGGTGAAGAGCGCGTGGAGCTCGAAGCCCTTGAAGGGGCGGATGATGGCGTCGGTGGTCCATCCCCAGGTCTGGATGTCGTAGCTCATCGGGGCGGCCATGATTTCAGCGCCGTGCTGGAGGTTGAGCGTTGAATTGTTGTTGGTCTTCGAGATATAAGAGAAGAGCGAGGTGAGGCTGAGCCATTTGTTGTTGTAATAGAAGCCAGCGCGTCCCAGAGGCACCGTGATCTTCTGCGTGTTGGGCAACGTGGCTGGCGAGAAGTTTTCAAAACGCGGATGCTGCACGATGTAGGTGAAGTCGCCCGTGAGACCAAACTGCCTGTTGATTTTGTAGGTCAGGGCCGCCGTGAGGTCGTAGTTGACCCAATTGTAGTTGAGGTCGACTGGACGGATGACGGTGCCATCGGCAGCCGTTGCGCCAAGGTGATAATCGCTGAAGCGTCCCACAAAGTCGCCAGCGGCGTTGCGAACGGCGGCGTTTTCACCATTGAGGCGCTGCCATTCGATGCGTGCGCCATAATAGGCGTTCAGTTTGTCGGTGATGTCCCAGTCGTGCGTCAAGTAAGCGGCGAGTTTGTTTTCCGTTCCCTTGTAATATTCCGAGGCGTTCTTATTGAAATCGTAGAAATAATAGTCGCGCTTATTGGCATCGTACACCCGCACCGGATAACTGCCGTCGGCAGCGACGCTCTGGTCGTACATGGTGGTGTTTGAGGCGTAGTCGATGTTGTAGAGCCATTCGTTGAAGCCCACGCGCAAGGTGCTGCGGCTGAATTTCTTGCTCAGTTCCGTGGTGAAGAGGAGTTCGTCGATGTCGCCCGCGTTGAGACACGACATGCGCGACTGGACGTAGTCGCCCGTATAGTTTTCTCGCTGTCCGAGGGCGTTGATGGTCTTATAGTTGTAGGCCGGATTGTCCTTCACGTAGGTGAGGCTCATCGGTGTCTGGTAGACGAAAGCGCCGCGGGCGTGGTCGTAGCGTGCCGAAGCCGTCCAGGTGAGTCCGTTGTCCCACGTGTATTTATTGGAGAGGTAAACCTGGCTCGAACGGTTTTCGGCGGCATCATAAAGAGAGATGTTGCCGATTTCTCCTGTACGCATATCGCGATAGGTCATGTTGGCATCAACGGGGAGATAGGACGTTGTTCCGAGTTTAAACTTGCCGTATTCCTTCACACTGCCGTCGCCGACATAGATGAAGGGCGCCGACTGCGTGGCATAGTTGCTGACGGGATGACTGTTGCTGTAATGATACATGGCGGAAAACTGGCCGCGGCCGTTACCATAGAGACGCGTCAGCGCAAGTTTATAGATTTGCGTGCGGTCTTGCAGTTTGGAACTTTTGATGTCGAACGTTCCCGGGTCGAAATCCTGATAGACGTTGGCACTGTAGAGCCAGTTGTTGGCAAGAGAACCGTTGACATTCAGCGAGAACTCCTGCATGCCGAAATGGTTGGTCTTATAGTTGAGCGAACCGTGGAATCCTTTCTCGCCGAGCTTCGTCCAGGAATTGACGGCATAGCCGATGTTGCCTGTGGTGATGGCCGTTTCTGAGATTTTAAGCAGTCCCACGTGGCTATGGCTCGCGTCCATACGCCAGTTGGAATTGACACTGTGGGGATTCGTTGCGAAGGTCACGGGAAGTCCGTTCTCCAGGACATTAACGTCCGTTGAAGGGAGTCCGATTTGAATTTCGCGCGGCCCGTTGGCGCTCGAAGCGTTGAGCATCACGTTGCGGTTGCCCTCTTCTTTGTTGCTCTTTCCTGCGTTGTCGCTGGCAGGTTCTTCAGTCTGTGCCGCCACAATCATAGGCGTGCAAAGCAGACAGGTGAGCAGTGCTTTTCTGGTTGGTTTCATGTTTGTTATTGGTTTGTAGTTAGGTTTTCCATGATGAGGCATCGTTCGTCGCGAACGAAAGAAGCACCGTTCATCGCGAACGGACTTCCTGTCGCAAAAGTATGTAATGATGAAACCGAAGGGCAAACAAAAATGTTGCAACGACTTGTAAATATCGGTCGATGCAACATTTTTAGGGGTATTTGAATCATTTTTTCTTCTCCGAGGGCGATTTTCCGTAGAAATCCTTGTAGCACTTGGTGAAATAGGAAGGGGCGGAGAAGCCCACTCTATAAGCCACCTCAGAAACGGAGAGCGAACCGTCGGCCAGGAGGAGGCGGGCATGCGTGAGGCGCTTCTCGCGAATGATTTCAACGGGCGTCTTTCCAGTGGCGGCTTTCACGCGGCGATAGAGTTGCACGCGCGACAGGCACATATCGTGGCCGATGTCTTCCACCGTCAAGTCGGGGTCGGTGAAGCGCTGGTCGATACATTCCATGAAATGCTCCAGAAATTCGTTTCTCGGCATATCGGCCATGCCGTCGGCTGGTCCTTCTTCGTCGGCGGGGTCTTCCGCCTTGGTGGTGGCGTCGAGGAGCTGGTCGCGCTGTTCTTCCAATTCGTCGCGCTGGCGTTCCACGATGGCTTTCTCGCTGTTGAGTTCCTCGTTCTTTCGCCGGAGCTTTTCATAAAGGCGCTGCTTGGTGCGGTAGGCCCTGACGGACACCACCAACAGCGCACTGACCACTGCCACCAACAGGATGAAGAACATGAGGAAGAGACGCTGCAGATTAAACTGCGAGAGGAGGTCGCCCACCTTCGTGTGCATCCGCTGAATATAGCTATGCTGGTTTTCTATCTCTTTGTTTTGCAGCAAAAGCACCTTGGCATTGTCGGCCGTGACAAGGCTCGTCTCCATGTCGTTGTTTTTCTCAAAGGGCACACCGTTGAGAATGTTCAACGCGAGCTGCATCAGTTCGTCGCCGTGCGTGGGATAGATGGCGGAAGCCGTCAGTATGCCGTCGCGCACTTTCTCTATGCCGCCACCGGGCGTTGGGAGGGCGTCGATGCCGAGATAGAAGACGGGAGGCTGCTGGGCCAGGGCCGACTGCGGATGGGTCGAGCGGTAGCGTTCTATGGCCGAGCGGGCGCCGACGGCCATGCGGTCGTTGCCGCCAAAGACCAAACTGATGGTGAAATCGGGATTCTCTTTTTCGAGGCGGCGCAAAATCTTTTCCATGGCGTCCTCGCCCGACTTCTCTTTCCAGTTGCCCTCCTCATAGCCCACGGTGCGGATGCCAGGGTGCGCCTTCAGGGCGTCGGCAAATCCGTTGTGGCGCTCGATGGCGGGCGACGACCCGTGTTCGCCAGCAATCTCCACGACCTCTCCCTGTCCGCCGAGGAGCGAGGCGGCATAATCGCCCAACATGCGGCCGATGCGATAGTTGTCGGCCCCCATATAGGCGGTGTAGTTCTTCACGTCGCTCTTGCGGTCGAAGAGAATCACGGGGATGCCTTTGTCGGTGGCATGGGCGATGGTTGAAGAGATATTGTCGAGTTGCTGAGGGGAAACGATGAGGAGGTCCACGCCCAGGCCGACCAACGAATCTATCTGACGGCACTGCCGCTCCACATCATCGTTGGCCGAGCACAACACGAGCTGCACTTCGTCGTTGAAATACGTTGAAAGTTCCAGTTCCTGCTGGAGTTTCGTACGCCAAGAGTCGTCGGAGCATTGCGACACGCCGATGACATATTTTCTCTGTTCGCCGCCACAAGAGGAAAACAAGGCCACAAGGGCGAGGAGGGCGGCGAAGATGCGATGACTATTTTTCATGGATATTCTGCACGGAGGATTTGTACGGATATTCTACATGTGAGGTTCTTCTCTGGCAAAGTTACAAAAATACCCCTATATTCCAACATACTGAAAAACAAAACCACACATGGGGTGTAACTCGTTTTTTTTGCGTAGCTTTGCAAGCAGTATAAGGGGGGGGCTAATAATTCTGAACCACCCTAAAGGGTAGGGTGTTCAAAATCCAGAAAAATCTCTGCGCGGTTTTAAGCCAAATAGCAAGTGGCGAAGCATGCGCACATGATAAACGAACAAAGTGCGAAAAAGAGCGCCCTGAAAGGGCAGCCAGTTCATAGCCCAGGGCAACGCCCTGGGTATCAATGTATAAACGCCTACGCCCTGTAAGGGCAAAAGTATGGGCGAACGGTTGACTTTTACTTTTGCCCTTACAGGGCGTAGGAACGGGGAACACGGCACCCAGGGCGTTGCCCTGGGCTATGAACTTGCTGGGCTTTCAGCCCGCACAGAGCCGCAGATAGGGCTTTTCCGCACAATCTCCATCGACTTAATATTCCAATTTTGAACACCCTACCTAAAAAAGAGGGAACGCCCAGTCTTTCAGGCCGTCCCCCATCCAAAGCGCAAAACAACAAAGGACACATTATATATATAATATGAAGAAAATTCTTTTCGCCGCCTGCATACTCCTCATCTGCTGCCTTTCACACACGAAGGCACAGACGCAGATGAGCATGGCAACCATCGACACGACTTTGGCCAAGCCGGCACAGCCTACACTGCCCGTCTACGGCATGCTACGCTACGACTCCATCCTGCAATCCATGCCGGAATATGCGGCCATGAAAATCCGCGTGAAGCAGTTGCGCGACAAATACGAGCGCGAAGCCAACTACAACGAGCTGAATTTCAAACGCATGTTTACCGACTTCATGCAAGGACAGAAAGACTTTCCGCAGAACATCCTGCTGAAGCGCCAGCGCGATTTGCAGGACGCTCTCGAAAAGGGACTGGCTTTCCGCCACCAGGCCGACAGCCTCGTGAGAGCTGCCGAAGCCGATATGCTCGCGCCAATCCGTCTGATGCTCGACGATGCCATCGCTGCCGTCGGCGAAGAGAGAAACTACCAATATATCATCAACCGCGACAGCAAAGCTATGCCTTATGTGCGCCGCTCTCTCTCTGAAGATGCAACGCCTTACGTGCTGGCCAAGCTCAACACGCTACGCTGACAAACAGGCGATTGGAACGATTCCGACGCCCCCTCCCCCACTCCTTTAAACGCCAGCTCACATGGCAACACAAACTCCCTTACTCCAGCCCGGACAGGGCCCCATCGGCGTGTTCGACTCCGGATATGGCGGACTGACCATTCTCAGGCAGATTCAGCAGTTTCTGCCGCAGTACGACTATCTTTACCTTGGCGACAACGCCCGCGCCCCCTACGGCAGCCGCTCCTTCGACGTGATTTACCGCTATACGCTGGAAGCCGTTGAAGCGCTTTTCCAGCGCGGCTGCCAATTGGTCATCCTGGCCTGCAACACGGCCTCGGCCAAAGCGCTGCGGAGCATACAAATGCTGGACCTCCAGCGACTTGACCCCACGCGGCGCGTGCTCGGCGTGATTCGCCCAACGGTGGAAGCCGTGTGCAAACTGACCACTTCGCGCCACGTCGGTGTGCTGGCCACAGCGGGCACCATCAATTCGGGCTCGTACACCCTGGAAATCCACAAACTGGCCTCTGACATCACCGTCACGGGCCAAGCCTGCCCCATGTGGGTACCGCTGGTGGAGAATTACGAATTTGACTCTCCCGGAGCCGACTATTTCGTGCGCAAACGCATTGACGGCATTATGCGTCTCGACCCGCAAATCGACACGCTCATATTGGGTTGCACACACTATCCGTTGCTCATGAACAAAATCGTGAAGTATGTGCCAACTGGCGTGCGCATCGTGCCGCAGGGCGAATACGTCGCCGCCAGCCTCAAGGACTATCTGCAACGCCACCCCGACATGGCGCAACGCTGCACCACTGGCGGCACCGTCTGCTATCTCACCACGGAAGACACCGCCAAGTTTCGCGAGAGCGCCGCGCTCTTCATGCACCAGAATGTGGAGGTGGAGCAGATTGAGCTTTAGTCCTCCCGCAAGTTGTGTACACATATTATAATATATATAGTACATCCACCACTAAGCATATATCATAAACGAACATAGCGCGAACAGGAGCGCCCTGAAAGGTAGGGTGTTCAAAACCCAAGAAAAATCTCTGCGCGGTTTTGAACCAAATAACAAGTGGCGAAGCATGCGCACATCATAAACGAACAAAGCGCAAAAAGGAGCGCCCTGAAAGGGCAGCCAGTCCACAGCCCAGGGCAACGCCCTGGGTATCAGTGTATAAACGCCCACGCCCTGTAAGGGCAAAAGTATGGGCGAATGGTTGGCTTTTACTTTTGCCCTTACAGGGCGTAGGGAATGGGGGACATGATACCCAGGGCGTTGCCCTGGGCTGTGGACTTGTTGGGCTTTCAGCCCGTGCAAGGCCGCAGATAGGCTTTCACGCACAATCTCTATCGATTTAATATTCCAATTTTAAACGCCCCCCCGCCCCCTATAGACACCGACAAACAATGAACAACAGCCTATTAATCACCGGTGCCAGTGGCTTCATCGGCAGCACCCTCGTTGAAGAGGCCCTTCAGCGAGGGTTTGAAGTGTGGGCCGCCGTGCGCCCAACGAGCTCCAGGCGCTACCTCACCGACCCGCGCATCCATTTCATCGAACTGGACCTCGGCAACGAGGCGAAACTCACTGAGCAACTCCATGCCCACGTGAAGGACAACGGGCCTTGGCAATACGTCGTCCACGCTGCTGGCGCCACGAAATGCCGCCGTCCGGCCGACTTTTTCCGCGTCAACACGCAAGGAACGCTTTCCCTGGCTCGCCAGCTCGTCGCCACCAGCGCCCTCCGCTCGCGCTTCGTTTTCATCAGTTCGCTGAGCATCTGCGGGGCGCTTCATGAGACGGACTATGCCGCCTTCACCGAAGCCGATGTCCCGCAGCCCAACACGGCCTACGGGCGTTCGAAGGTCGAGGCGGAAGAAGGGCTCAAGCAAATGGAGGGACTCGACTATATCATCCTGCGCCCGACGGGGGTTTACGGACCGCGCGAGCGCGACTACTTCTTGATGGCCAAAAGCATCGGCCAACACATTGACTTCTCCGTGGGCTACCGCCGACAAATCATCACGTTTATCTACGTGAAAGACCTCGTCAACGCCGCCCTTCTGGCGCTCACCAAAGGCCAATCGGGCGAAGCATACAACCTCTCCGATGGCGGAGAATATGCCTCGCGCACCTTCTCCGACCTCCTACAAGAGAACATGGGCGTGCGCCACGTGGCCCACATCTGCGCCCCCCTGTGGGTGCTCCACGCCGTCTGCGCCCTCTCTGGCACCTGGGCACGCCTGAGGGGAAAGACAACGACGCTCAATCTCGACAAATACAGAATCATGAAACAACGCAACTGGCGGTGTGACATCTCTCGCGCCCGCAAAGAACTCTCCTACGAGCCGCAATACGACCTTTCCCGCGGCGTCGCAGAAACAGTTGCATGGTATAAAAGCGAAGCATGGATTTAAGTTACATCAATTTCGAGCCGCGCCAGCGCGGATTGCTCGGTGTGGAAAAAGTCACACTGGCCTACACGCTTTTCACAACGGCCGTCATCGGCCTGGTGTGGGGCGACATGAACGCACCGTTGCAGCTCATCATGGGGCGGGCCTTCATCATTGTCGGCATGGCGCTCACGGTGGCCACCTACTGCGTGGTGCCCACGCGGGCCACAATGCTCCTGCGCTACATCTATCCGCTCTCGCTGCTGGCCTACTGGTATCCCGACACCTACGAGTTTTGCCAGCTCTTCCCCAACCTCGACCACCTCTTCGCCGCGGCCGACCAAGCCATCTTCGGCTGCCAGCCCTCGCTGGTGTTCCACAGCGTGATGCCGTCGAAGCTATGGAGCGAACTCTTCCATCTGGGCTATTTCTCCTACTATCCCATGATTGCCCTCACGGTGCTCGTTCCGCTCTTTGTCGACCGCCCGCGCTTCGGGCGCACGGCCTTCGTGGTGCTGACTTCTTTCTTCCTCTATTATCTCATCTATCTCTTCCTCCCCGTTGCCGGACCGCAATATTATTTCCGCGCCATCGGCGTCGACGCGGCCATACAGGGACACTTCGCACACCTCGGCGAATATTTCCGCACACACACGGAAATGCTGCCATCGCCAGGCACCGACGGTTTCTTCCGCGAACTGGTGGAATCGGCGCAGGAGAGCGGCGAACGGCCAACAGCGGCCTTCCCATCGTCGCACGTCGGCATCAGCACGGTGCTGATGACGATTCTTTGGAAAGACAACCACCGCAGACTCTGGCTCGCCATGCTGCCGCTATACGTGTTGCTGTGCGGCGCCACGGTATATATCGAAGCCCATTATTTCGTTGATGTCGTTGGCGGACTCCTCACGGCTTTCCTCTTCTATTGGGGGTCTAATCGCCTCTATCCACACATGGAACGCATTAGGTTCTGATAAAAGGATTGGGGATGAGGGATGCGGCGCCGCTGCCCCTGAAAGGGGCTCATATTATAGGATAGGGGCTTGCCCCTATCTCTCGCCGCAGCTCATCAATTCTCGCTTCTGCCCCTGTAAGGGGCGAGGTTCATAAATCGGCCCCAAGAGATAGGGGCAAGCCCCTACCCTAAA
>ERZ1673698.531-NODE-531-length-57949-cov-30.683922_pt1 | contig 57949 bp, 62 predicted proteins | sample MGYA00580228_ERZ1673698 | MGnify/ENA primary metagenome ERZ1673698 (study PRJEB41218, sample SAMN15661768) | gut metagenome | host: Homo sapiens | place: Canada: London | collected 2015-08-20/2019-03-30 | study: EMG produced TPA metagenomics assembly of... | reverse complement strand
TAAGCCTGCCGCTAGCGTTCATCCTGAGCCAGGATCAAACTCTCCATTGTATAAAATTTATAAATGTTTTGTTAGAGTCCTGACTATTCGTTTATCCTTAAAAGGAAAATTGACAGATAAATACTACATTTCTTTTCTCTCAAAATATAACCAGTAATTCAAAGAACCAGTTTGAAAAAGTCTCGCATTTTGTAGTGCGAAAGGACTGCAAAGATAAGTCATCTTTTTTAATCCTGCAAATCTTTTTTCAAAAATCTTTTTCAAGAACTTTACGTTTCGGAAAATCGCGCTTACACAGAGCTTTAAGCTCCTTTATTGTAAACTTTCAGTCTTTGTAAGAACATCCGTTTTTCTTGAACGCGGATGCAAAGGTAGTGACTTTTTCTGAACCTGCAAGCATTTTCGCATTTTTTTTTGAAAAATCTTCAATTTTCTTCAAAATGACGCTTTTTACCTATATATATTAATAACACCCGACAAGATGCATGATGCGGTCCCGGCCGCATCCCGATTCGGCAACAAGGGATTCCGTCCGGCCCCCATTGCCGGCCGAAAGGCCCGTTCGGGGAATATAATTGTCCGCAGGACGAGTAAAATCGGACGGCACCCCGTAAAACAGAGATTTTTTACTATTTTTGCGGCAGATAATCCGACGGCTATGAACTTCAAAAAAATATCACTGCTCATCCTGATTCTGCTCATCGCGGATCAGCTGCTCAAAATCTGGGTCAAGACCCACATGCACCTCGACGAGTCGATCATCGTATTCCCGGACTGGTTTCAATTACGGTTTATCGAGAACAACGGCGCGGCTTTCGGAATGCACATCGCCTCGAAAGGCGGATTCGACTGGGGAAAACTGCTGCTCGGCATATTCCGCATCGTCATGGTAGGTCTCATCGGCTGGCTGATGCATCATCTGCTACGCCGCCGGGAGGATACGCCGAAGGGAGTCATCGTCGGTCTGGCGCTGGTGATGGCCGGAGCGCTCGGCAATATCATCGACAGCGCATTCTACGGACTGATCTTTTCGGAATCGACGCCGTACACGGTAGCGCATTTCGGCGGACATTACGCGGGCTTCATGATGGGAAAGGTCGTGGACATGTTCTATTTCCCGCTGTTCCAGTGGAACAACGTGCCGCGGTTCCTGAGCTTTCTGGTCGACAGCAACAACTACTTCTTCGGGGCGATCTTCAATCTGGCCGACGCATACATCTCCGTGGCGGTCGTCTATCTGCTTCTGTTTCAGTACAAATTTCTGAGCAAGTAGATTTTTTTCACAAAAATAGTTGGCGATTCAGAAAAAAGTATTACTTTTGCACACCGCAATTCCAATAATGCCCAGGTGGCGGAATAGGTAGACGCGCACGTTTCAGGTGCGTGTGCCGCAAGGCGTGCAGGTTCGATTCCTGTCCTGGGCACGAAAAGGCGCTGATCTTCAGCGCCTTTTCTCTTTTGTAGGATAAAATTTAGGATAAACGGAATTTCCTCTATTCTTTACCCCCATCCCCAGTCGTTTCCAACGTATAGTAACTGCTTTCCGCAAGCAGATCTGCATTCTCTTCAATCCCGACCCGCAAATACCTCATGGTAGTTGTGATCTTACTATGCCCCAACGCCTTTGAAATGGCGGCCAAAGGAACATCTTTTGCTTTAAGAAGATTTGTAGCAAACGATCTTCTGGCCGTATGCGTCGAGACCAAATTGTACTTCTCCGTACATCGCTCTTGTATCGTTCCACCTCTATGCTCCCGTATCGCCACCTTTTCGTCGATTTTAGCCATCTTCGCCAAGACTTTGATGTAGGAGTTCATCTTTTGATCCGAAATGGTTAGAGATAGGTCAAAACCGCTTTCAAGAATATCCCGGATAACAGGATGTATCGGAACTACAATTGGTGTGTCTGTCTTTCGGGTTCGAAGAACAATCCTATTCTCAACAATATTCATCTTACCTAAACGGCTGAAGTCGGACACTCGCAATCCAGAGAAAGCCCCTATTAAGAACCGATTTTTCACCAACTCACAAGTGCTGATTCGGCGCTTAATAGCATTCTGCCCACACAGATTTGGCCATTCTGACACAACAAGTTTCTCTGTCAATTTCAACCGATGCAGTAGCAACAACTCATCTACCGTAAGAAAAATTGGATCAGCCTCTTTGGCAATCGTTACAAAACCCTTATGGGCAGTTCCATTCAGATCGTGAAGATGATCGACATCCCTCGCTTCACGATACACTTGTTTTATGACTTTGATCAAGCTTCCAAAATAGTTATCACTATACCCCTGATCATATATCCAAAAACGGAATTGGTTATAAAAATTTATGTCAATATCTGAAAAGGTTAATCGATGGTGTGTCCGCTTCTCAAAAGCCACCAGCTTATTCAAGACGGTTTGATAATGTTTTACTGTAATTTCCGAACGCACATTACGATAACGCTCAATATATTGGCGCAGATAATCAGTATAGAAGCATACCTGTACGAGTTCGCGTGCCACCGGGGAAACGAATCCATTCTCAGAATAAAACTCATTATCTACAACCGCAAAGAAATCCCCCGACGAAGGTATATCAGCGATTTGCTTGAACTTCAGCACAGCTTTCGCCGCAGCATTTTGCCAACGGATAAGCATTTCGTTTACCTGATTCGCAGAACGATTCTCACGACTCACACGCACCCTTTGCCGATCCTGATTCCAAAACCGAACCAACGTTGACTCCTTTGTCGTTCGCTTATATTGCCTACCGCTAAATGTAACCGAAATGATAATTGCCGATCTCTCTCGGCGAGGAGTAGCTAAATAAAATTTGATCATGTGTTTGATATTGTTTGTCTGACAGGACTCTCGTTTGAAATTGAATCCCACAACAATATCAAACTAAGCCCTAATCCTTAATGTGTTCTATATCAGGAGATTTTTCCACATCTAAGAGGGGGGGGGTAGAAATTTGCTCCCTCATAGCCTTTGGAAAATGGGTATTGATGAATCGCTGTTGCTCAAGCAATACCTTTGCTTGATTCTGAATAATTTGTGTCAATTCCTGAATATGCGATCGTTCTGTCACAGAATCCTCCCTTTGGGCCTCTGTTTTATTAATCAACATATCTCCCTCACCAGTTAACAACCACTCCGCCGAAACACCTTCACATTTTGAGAATATCAAATCCGCATCGAAAGTATTTCGAGTAATCCAATTACTAATACTTTGCGGCTTCAAGCCCAGTTTAGAGGCAAAAGCGGTTTTATTCCCATTTGAAAAATAGGATATTAGCGCATTAACCTGATCTTTCTTATTCATTTTGAAATATTATTTCATCATTTTGTTTGTATTTTCACAAAATGAATATATCTTTGCATTGTGGTACGCACGTACCGTACGCACGTACCACGATAAATTGGGTAAAGATACATAAAAACCGCAGAAAGCCAAATGAAAAATGGATGAAAAGATATCATTCTCCCCAACACCAAACAGCTCTACATGGGAAGCCTTCTTAGCTGCGATGTCTCTCGAAAATCCGGAACATTTCGAAAATATCGACAACACGGCTCAAAACGGCAGGCAAGCAATAAAACGCTATTACAAAAAGATGAAGAAAGGAGAATTACCCTATCGGTCATTTTCCACCAGAACCAGTAAAGCAGATCATTCATTCACAATCATAAGAGAGAAGTAACATGGCCGCACAGTCAAAATTTTATTGTATTCACAGATTCAATCGATATGGGACCGGCTTCAGATATTGACTCACTGAAAATTTCTACTTATGTCCGGGAATTGGAATTAACCAATCTGGAACTTACGCAGAAAGTACAGCAACTTGAAAGTAAATCCATTAACATCGACAAATTTGAGAATACGGCAATCACAGTCGAAGCCTGCGCAAGAATGCATGGAGTCTGCGTTCAGACGGTCCGCCAATATATTAAAGACGGCTACATTCCCGAACATCCGGACAGTACAGACCGGAAAATACTGATTCGGACATCAGACGCTATATTGCTCAATTTCAAACAACTGAGGAGAGCGCTCTGGGAGAATGCCCATAAATAATTCATTGAGGGGGATAAGGTGAAATGCACTTTACCAATCCCACAGGTGCAAATCATCAGATTCCCCCTCTCTTTTAACCTCAAACTTCCAATGGCAGGAAATAAGCCCTTATCACGCGAAGAATTCAAGGCATATCGCAAAGAGCGGGAACGCCTGAACAAATCCTTCGAAACGGCCAAACGGACCGTGAAGGTCATGTACAAAAGCCTTTGCCCTGCATGTGAATACAACGCTGCCCACGGGAAAAAGATAATCTACAACTGCCCTCATTGTAAGGTAAGATACTGGAATAATTGTAGTCCTCTACAAGTCAAGAATGGACATATCCTGAAAGCATTGCAGAATCACTACGGGAACATTGAATGGCTCAAGGCGTTCAATCCAGACGGTAGCTTATGCTACGAATGGCGACGTCACGAACAAAGATACAAACAGGATATTGACGGCCGGTGGGTACCCAAAGAATAACTGCAAGTGAGTTACAAGATACATACAGACAACGCATACTATGTAGTTAGCGAGGACAGTTCAATGGCCGAAGCCGAACTGCTCAAACTGGCGGAAGAGATCCGGCAATCGGTCAAGATCACACAACCGAATTTCCTGATCGATATGCGCTATGACTATCAGTTGGTTCAGTTACAAGCGCTACAATTGATTACCGAGAAACTACAGCCAATAATTAAAAACAATCTGGATAACCAAACGTCACTATTCATCCCACTCCCAAATTCTTCCAGTCACACCGGATCAAAAGAAGTTGAGATTGTTATTCCTCTGCAAGAATTCGGTTGGGCTCGGCAGCATTATGGACGTTTACGCAAAGCTCTGTATGGGCTGTCGATCATCCACGTTTGTTACCCGAAATGGTCGGCACAGCTCCGACAAACGTTATTTGGCGAAGGGCCCTTATGCACCTATGTCGCAATACATCGAGACACAAATGACAGAAGACGCGAGTTAGTTCATTTCTTTTTCTCGCCAGAAACCGCCCAATGTCTTGTAAGTCCCCAGTTCGGATTTACCAAACTGCTGAAACAGACGCTTCAAAACTCAAAAAATGTATATACAACCAAAATCTACATGTATATATGTCGATTTGCAGATCAAGGCAAATGGGTCATTAGCTATAAGAAGTTACGAGAGATACTGTGCATAGGACAAAAGTTTCCCCGCTACTATGATTTTCGCTCCCGGATCTTAAAACAAACCGAGGAAGAGCTACGACAAAATTCAAATCACTGGTTTGATCTGGTTGAATGCTTTTCGAACGAAGATTCTTCAGCACCTCAGTTGCTCATATTCAACATATACTCAGCACAGGAGAAATACAATGATTTCAACCGTCTGAATCTGTACAGAGGTAAGATATACGAAACCATGACAGAATCCCTGAATATCAAAAAATCCGCGGCACAAACAATATCCAGACAGATCAATTCAAGGAACGTCGAATATATATGGAAAAAGCACAATATGCTGCTATCCTACATGGCTGAGGACAACAGTATTCAAGACATAAAAGCCTATTATATCGGGGCTATGCAACAAATAATACAAACTGAAAAATACAGTCAACCTGCACAGCAACAATCATTATTCTAAACCCTTCAACAAGCTCCTACTATGAAAACAATCTCAATCTTAAACCTCAAAGGAGGAGTCGGAAAAACGACATCGGCGATCCATCTCGCCCATTATCTTGTTTCCCAAAAAAAACGGACACTCCTGATCGATCTGGACGGCCAATGCAATTTGACCCAGTTCTACAATGTGGCGGTCCCTAAAACCGATAACGTATATCGACTGTTCGACGATAAGGAAATAATCAGTCCAACCATGATAGATAGGAGGCTCTATATCCTGCCCTCCAATGTCAAAACCTCTAAAGTTGACATCAACATCGCAACAGAGCCAGACATGATCTATATTCTACACAATATATTGAATTCCGAAAAATATCAATCGATCTTTGATTATATCATCATCGATTGCCCTCCAAGTGTCGGACTGATAGTTCTGAATGCTCTTACGGCCTCCACGCACATCCTAATCCCTTTAACAGCCGGGGAATATGCCTATGAAGGACTCAAAGCTTCGATGAATGTCGCTCAGTCTATCAAAAACAGTTATAATCCGAAATTGGAAATTCTGGGAATCCTTCCGACTATGATCTCGACAAGAACACGAGCAAGCCAGAATATCCTCGAAAAACTTAATTCCGATGGTTTCTCCGAGTACACATTAAACAACCATATCCGCTACAGCGAGGCTTTCAAACGAGCCGAAATTGCCCATAAAACGATTTGGGAATTCAACTCCAAATCCCCAGCTGCATCGGACATGATGAATGCCTGCCAAGAGATCTGCAACAGAATAAAGAAAAAATAACTTACTATGACACAATGCATCTCTGATTATGATGATCTCGTACAAGGCATGGCCAAAGGATGCAAGCCAGTCCCCAAAACGAGAGGGCGAAAGAAAGAGATCGCTTTCGTATGCAAAAAAAGCATCGACTTCACCGAGGAAACATGGCGAATAATCCAACGGCGAATTGACCAGACACAAAGCAATCCGAGAAAAGTCATTTATGAAAGTCTGGAACTATTAGCCCAAAAGTATGATTTATAACGTGCAATGAATTGGACAACATTATCAGCACTTGTCCTTTTCATGGGGCTTACACAATCAGGACAATATAAAATCGAGCGACTCTTATCAATCGCAACCAATTACAGCCAAGTAGAAAAAACGATTATGCTGCTCAAGTATCCTAATACAATCATCACCTCGGTTCCTTGCATATCCCCTTTGCAAGCAGAGGATCTACGCCGCATTCCAGTCAGTTCCAGATACGGCCAACGCCTTCATCCAATCTTGCATGAGTACAAACACCATTCGGGTATAGACCTGCCGGGACAAATGAGTGAGCGGGTTCATTCCACAGCTAACGGTCTTGTCATAGCAACCGGAGAGAACCGCAATATAGGCAAATATGTTAAAATCAAACACAACTTTGGGTTCATAACACTATATGGTCATTTAAGCAAAATAAAAGTTTGCAAAGCAGATAGTATCCATATCGGCCAAGTTATCGGTTTGGTCGGCAGCACGGGGCGTAGCACTGGACCTCACCTTCATTACGGAATAACAAAAAACGGGAAAGAACAAAATCCTTTACCCTACTGCTATTTATACCTCCACTGGCAAAATGTATTGATTCGTGAAGGGAAGAAGTAAAGTTCTACCCTTCGGTCAAAAAATCTTTATACCACTATTACACTATCAGCCACGATTTTAATAAATCAATAATATTGATATTATCGTTTTACCCAAAGTCACAAATCTGATAATAAACACTTTACCAACATCCAAAGCAATATATTTGCACGAGAAAATCTATCCAATGAAACACTATCTTCTACTATTTCTCTCGCTTATTGTATGGACTTCATCACAAGCGCAGTTTTCCTCTGTATCGACCAACATCGTCGGATGGGCTGCCGGTAATATCAATGCGGCCGTTGACGTGAATCTGAATCTGCACAACACGATCAACATCTCGATTTCGGTCAATCCGCTCAAGTTCGGGGATACCCAATGGAGCCATGTCGTTCTGCAACCGGGATGGCGACACTGGTTCGTCGAGCGATACATTGGCCAGTTCGTTTCCCCGTCGCTGTTTTATGCCAACTACACGATCGGCTACGACAAACGCACTTTCAAAGGCAACGCCTACGGCATCGGCTGCTCATGGGGATACTCAAAGCTCTTGAGTACCCGCTGGAACTTCATCGTCGAATTCGGGGCCGGCATCGTCTATACACCCTACACCGAGAAGCTGCGACCGAAATATATCGGAGAGTTCGACGATGAATACACCTACCATCACCGACGGTTCCTGCTCGTCCCGATCAAATGTAACCTATCATTCTCCTACCTATTCTAATTCTCATATCCCATGACAACAACTTTTGAAAATTCCAAAGGATACAAAATACTGCCATTGTCCGCCGACGAAATCAAGGTATGGCCACGCGCCAAGACCTGCGACCGCTGTGGCCGGAAAATCAGTTCCAACGGTTGTCTTGTTGATTTTGCATAAGGAATATATACAATCAATTTAGCATGAAATTATTAAAACCTATATTTTCGAGTGTAATAAGTGTCGTGATGCTCTCCTGCGCCATGACGCACTCATTGCAACGAAACACCCCGACGGCCGACATCCACCTGCCCAGCAATGGCCCCGTGGAAACACCCGAAGTAGAAGACGTCGAACGGGCTGTCACGCAGATGCGCAAGATCTCAATGAACGGCGGCCGCGACAGCGCCTATTTGGCCGAGGTCGAACGCGACTCCACAGGAGAAGTCACAATCAAAGGTGAAAACATCCAGACAGTCTATATCGTCGCCAAGTCGAAAACCGTAGCCGAACGCAACGGCGAGATTGCGATCGACTTCATCGTAGGCATACCCGCTGCTCTCCAGAGCAGCACGTGGGGGTTGTCGCTCACCCCGGTCATAGAGAACAATGGGATGGAAGAGGCACTGCAGCCGCTCTCTATCCGGGGTGAGCTTTTTTCCGACATCCAAAAGCGTCAGTACTGGCAGATGAACAAGTACCTGAACCGTATTCTCGACGACTCGACGGAACTCACAACGACCACCAGCTTGGCCGTGAAGTACTACGAAGCCTACAACCGCTACATCGCCGGCGGCCAGAAGCGCCGGGCCGACAAACTGGAGTCCACATACAAAGAAACGATCTCATTCCCCTACCTGAACGATCCGCGACTCGACTCCGTGCTGATCCGCAAGGGCGAAATCCGGTATTATTACACCCAGACCTACCGGCCGACGAAGGATACAAAGCGTCTGCACCTCTTTTTCCGCGGCCGCATCGACGCCATCGACCGCAGCCACTATGATCTCTCGAACAGCGACACGCTGACCTACACCGTGACCTCCATGTTGTCGCTTTTGGACAACGAACCACGATACATGCTCAAGATCATCGACAAGTACGTCGAGGTACGCGACCGCAACTACATCACCTTCCCGGTCGGCCGTGCCAATGTAATCGACACGATGGGCCAGAACCATGTGCAGCTTGCCAAAATCGAGCGTCTGATGGACACGCTTATCAACCAATACGAATTTTTCGTCGATTCAATCACCATTACCGCTTCATCCTCTCCCGACGGTTCGATGGCGACCAACAACCGTATTGCCGGCGAACGTGCCCGCGCAATAAAGGAGCGCCTGGTGCGCAAGTTCGGCCACGAGGTCGATACGCTCATTCGCACCCGCTCGATCGGCGAGGACTGGACGCTGCTCAAGCGCCTGATCCGTCACAACAGCGATATGCCTAACTGGGAGCAAATCATGGCCATGATCGATCAAAGCAGTAACCTCGACGTAACGGAGCCGCAAATCCGCCAGCAGTTTCCCAAGGACTATGCCTACATGAAGGAGATCCTCTATCCCCAGTTGCGGGCCGTGGACTTTCGCTACAACCTGCGCCGCGTCGATATGGTCAAGGATACCGTTGTATTGACCGTACTCGATACGACCTACATGCGCGGAGTGCAGCAGCTCCGTGACCGGGATTATGTCGGGGCGCTGCGCACCCTGAACGACTACAAGTGCCAGAATCTTGCAATCGTGTTATTGTCATTGAGCTACGACGAAGCCGCATTCGAGATTCTGGAGCAGCTACCTCCGGCCGAGAAGAACGCACGCACAGATTACCTCTCGGCCATCGCGCTCTCGCGCATGAACCGGCCGCGCGAAGGACTGGAGTACTATCTCAAGGCAATTCAGGCTGATCCGGTCCTGAAATTCCGCGGCAACCTCGACCCCGAAATTCAGATACTTTACAAGCAGAACAACGTAAAATCTACGACCTATGACAGTTGAGTTAGGTATATTCGACATCGTGTTATATGCACTTCTGCTATGTACAGCAACCGGATTATGTTACAAACTGCCGAACTCGGTCGCTTTCCGTCGAAAAAGTTATGAGGCAATGACACTCGACCTTTTGCAACAGGGAAAGTTCGGAGACGCAGCATACCTCATGGATTGTCTGCACGGATGGCATTTCACGAAAGAAACGCATGCGCTGGCGGCCATAGTGTACTACAAGGCCGGGCGAATCGACCAGGCGCAAGAACACCTGGCCATGATCTGCAAACCCAAAAATCTACTCTTCCTGTATTTAGCCTCCAACGCGGAGCTGAAAACATTATTCGACGAACTGAACAAACAGAATTAACACATGAAATACCTCTGCTACATACTCACGGGACTTTGGCTCGTAAGCTCTTTGACCAGCTGCGAGATTCACGACGATATCGACGTAAGTGTGAAGCGCAAGGCCGTTGTATACCTGCGCTACAACTACAACGACGGAGAACATGACACGATGGACGAAGTACAGACCGTGCGGCTGTTTTTCTTCGACCTGAAAACCGGACGGCAGTACCGGGACACGACACTGACGCGCGAAAAGTTCCTGACCGATACCGGAGCCATGCAAACCTACATTTCAAATGGAGAATATGGAATTGTGACGCTTGCGAACGTAGGGCATGGCTCCACGGTATCGGCAGAGAACCTCGGCGATGCCGCCATCACCTTCCCTGAAACGGGGGCCGACCCGGTTTTCTTCAACCGCATCGAGACGCCGATCCTGAAGGGCGATTCGCTGCGCTTCGACATCGACCTGTTCAAATCGGTATACAAGGTCAACGTCTTGATCGAAGGGATGCAGAACATCGACAACCTCGAAGACTTCTATTTCGGACTGAACAACTACGCCGCATTAAATTTTGACAACAAGCCTTGCGGCGGCTTCAGGATGTATCGTCCACGGTTGACCCGCGACCCGGCAGCCGGCACCATGTCGGGGTCGTTTTACACGCCATACTTTCCTTCGGACTCACCAATCTCAATCGGCATCTACACCGACGCTCCTGCTTCGATTTACGGGCACGAACTTTTTGTGGCCACGATACAACGCTACATGGAGATCACCCCTAATCCGGGACACGATGTCGAGATAGACATTCGCATTCTCCTGAACGGAGCCAATGTGACGGTGATTATCTCCGACTGGGAAGGAACAGTTATTCAAGAAGAACATTTCGGAGTATAAATAGACTCGAAATAAACTTATTATCTTACTTAATTAATCTCCTCTATGAAAAACATTATTATCAAGTTGACCGCGATCGCGGTAACGTTTGGATTCGCTGCCTGCGAAAAAAGCGAAACCATTCCAACACCTGAAAACAACGAAAAAGCCGGCGAGATCGAACTTGTCCTGAAAAACGGAAATGTAGCCGATAAAACCCGCGCCTTTGGTTCCGGAACGACTGAGACATGGGAGAAATCGATCTCTTCTGCCATATTGATCGTCTACAACACCTCCGGCACGCAAATCCTGCGTCGCGTCCTGACCGCTACGGAAGTGAACAATTCGGCAAGTTCGCCGATTAGGTTCGTTCTTCCGGGTGTCAATGCTGACGCCACGTGCGATTTCTTTGTCATTATCAACCGCACCATTGCAGACAACATCATCACCAAAACCGGGCTACTGGCAGAACTGGAAAGCGACATCGACTCCTATAACAGCACCTACGCCAACGTCTCGACGAAGGCCATGCGCACCGGAGGATTTGTTATGACAGGTTCCGCGAGCGCAAAGATCGCAGCTGGAACGACGGCCGTGTCTTTGACCGTAAAGCGCGTCGTAGCGAAAGTCGAGATACAGACGATTATGACCGACGCATTTCGCAGCAAATACGGCAATGGCTGCGTCGAAATCAAAAAGATAACCATAAGCAGGGGTGCCGAGAAGTCCTATCTGATAGATCAAACATCGAGCAAATACGCGACCGTAAACTCTTCTTTCACCTCTGCGCAGGACGCCTATTGCGACAAAACCGGAGCATCGAAATCAAACGCTTACAAGTACAACAACCTCTTTTACATCAACGAGAAGGCTGCGGCAGCAGCCGGATCACGCGTTAAGGTAGTTCTCGATGCTATCTATGATGCCGACGGAAATCTCTCGACCACGGCCGACCAAGTACCGGTATCCTATGAAACCGAGCTAACAGGCACCACCGACGGAAAGTTGCTTCGCAACGGTTCATATAAACTCAATGTAAACCTCGACGGACTTACCGGTAAAGACATGACACTGGCAATCGCCATAGCCAATTGGGAAGCACTATCAACGCAGAACGTGAATGTAGGAAAGTAATCTATTTCATCATCCCCGCATTGTCGGGGATGATTCTGGCCACCGTAGCTCAATTGAAAGAGCACACCTCCCATCGGGAGCTGAGGTTGTGGGTTTGAGTCCCGCCGGCGGCACTTTCACCAAATACATTGTGCCATGAAAATACGAATTATTCTATCCTTACTGCTTGTTATTACCATCGCATGCAGCAAAGACTCCGCAGAACCGGAGACTCTCAGCCCGGAATCCACGATCAGCATGGCACTCGATTACCAGAGCCGAGAATACGAATTGGGCGAAGTAATCGAGGCAACATTGACAATCACCGAAAAAAAAGCAGCAACAAACTTTTTCCTACTGAACACGTCCTGCAACGGCGGTAAGGCCGCGGCAACAGTAGACGGCCGTGAACTGCAATGGCAGACCGAGCAACAGATTCCCTACGAAATTGTCAATGATGAATTCTCCTCAAAGATATTGCACCTGAAGATAACGCCCCAAGCCGGGGCGTTGGCTGAGCAATCCTTAAACTTCAGGATCTATGTTACATCAGCCGACGGGACCGAGATCTCGGACGAAATCTATGCCAACAGCATCAACTCTGCATCAATTGCAGCGCAAGCGGTATATCAAAGCGCTCCGATTGAACTGGAACAACAGCTTGAAATCACGCTATGCGCAGGCAAAGAGCAATTCACCGGGGAGTTCACCGTAAAGCCCACAATCACCGAAGGCGACGGATATCTTATCCTCGACGGACAGAACTACCACTCCGGAGATCGTTTCACTCTGAAAGCAGATACCCACTGCGCGATACGCTATCAACCCCTGACCAGCGGATCGCACTCCATTCAGTTTACCGTCTCAGACGGAATATGTTTCACCGAACAAATTGTACCGGTCGAGGTATTCAATCAGGGCGGGGTCTCGAAACCCCAGAACGGAATATACATCTACACCGCCGACGGGTTGTATTTCTCACGCGAGCGATGGCAACAACTCGATGACATGACGGTCTTCAAACCCATAGGAGTAGCTATCGTCGCCGAGAAAACAAGGTTCATGCTCGCGGACAAATACCACACCGGCTCTTGGTGCGGAAACAGAAATAGTCCGATAAATTATCCGGCAGCTCTCCCGGAAATCACATGGGCCGCAGACAAGGCTACGGCCATAGAGGACTTCGACGGGCGCAAAAATACTGAAGCCATGCTACGGGCTTACGAAGAGGGACGGGTGGACGACGCACAGGCCGCACGCTTCTGTTACAACTACGATTCCGAACAGCCGGGGAAATGGTATTTTCCGGCTGCCGGCCAGATGTATCTTATCTACGAAAATCTCGAAGAAGTGCAGAAGTGTATAAAGATCTGCGGAGGCCAGCAATTCGAGTACAACTACTACTACCACCAATACGCCAGCTCCACAGGAAGCAACAAAAACATGTTTTGGTGCCTGAGCTATGGAACCACCGCCAGCACATTCTACATAGCAACAGCTTACGAGACTGTTCGGTTCTATCCCGTTTGCGATCTTTAATCAACAAGGACTCTTATGAATTCCAGACTTATCATCTTATTCATCTTGTTACTCGCCGCCTGTAAAAAAACCGAATACAGGATCACCGAACCCAAGCCCACGCTCGAAGTGACGGCCTTGCAGGACAGCTACATCATCAACCAACCGGCGTTTCTCCAGCTCAAGGTCTCGCAGCAGGGATACGACGGGGAATTTCAACTCTCAGCTGTACTCAACGAAGGGGCCTGCGAACTGGCCATGCAGGGCAGCGGCCTGCCAACCGACGGTACATGGACGTCGATGTCCAACACTACGGAGATCCTGACGCTCACGCCGACGCTGGCCGGGCCATTGCGCATATCCTTCGAAGTAAAGGCCGCAGAGGGCGAACAGTCCGGTCGCAGCTTCATCAACTTCAATGTCCAGAAGAGTCCCGCCCTCGCGCTGGAGGTCGAATACCCCGAAACAGCGTCCATCACCGAGCGGATCGAACTGACCATGCTTCTCACCAAATCAGGATGGACTGGAGCAATTCCCGTAACATATACACAACTCACCGGCAACGGCACACTCCAGTACGGGGCCGTGACCATAACCCCGGCCGAAGCATTCTCCGTGCCGGCGAACATGGAACAGCCGCTTTATTACACCCCGGCCGAGCGGGGCATCCACCGTATTCAGCTCTCGGCGACGGACGGATACACGACCGAATTCAAGACCATCGAGATCATTGTAACAAACTGATACCATGAGAACAACCCTATTTTACGCTTTCCTGCTGTTCGTATCGACCGGCTGCTCCTCGTCGAAATACCAAATTGTCGAGCCGCAGCCGCAGCTATCCCTGTCTACCGGCGCAGCGACCTGTGAACTGGGGGAGAACGTGAGCCTCACTCTGGCCGTTGCCCAAGAAGGCGCAGACGGAAACTTCTCCCTCTCGGCGTTCATCCGCGAAGGGAAAGCCACGCTTGCACTCGACGGTAGCGACATGGATACTTCGGGTCAATGGGTGCAGCTCGCGGCCAAGCATGCACGCCTCGTAATTACCCCGGCCCAAGTGGGAGATCTGCTTGTAAGTTTTCAGGCGAAGTCACCTGATGGCGAAGTCAGCGAACAGCAAGACCTGAAAGTGACGGTAACAGCGCCATCAGAAATCACGGCCGAAGCTATCAGCGAAGCGAAGATCGTGAACCCCGCGGCCGATGCCCGGATTCCGGTGCAGCTACACATTCAAGGTATTCCGGACACAGACGGAAAATTCATCGTAACCCCGGCCGTCAGTCAGGGTAAAGGCAAAATTTTCCTGAATGGATACGCCGTGAACGGTCAGGCCAGCCCCGTCGATGCGGATGCGACGTTCGAGTATGCCCCTGAAGAGATCGGCGAGCAGATCCTCGAATTCGAGGTCACGGCGGGCAAGGCATCGGCAAAAGCACGCGCATACATGGACGTCGTGAAGAACATCGTCGTGAATAGCCCTATCGAGGGATGTTTCACCATCGACGGAGCCGGAGAACACAATACTGAAGGTGAAAAGGTAACGCTCGCACTGGTGAACGAGGAGCTGTTCAACTTCGAACCGGCCGGCTGGTATGACAGCTCCGGACAACTTCTGTCCGACCAAGCCACCTATACACTCAAGATCTCACGTGACTGCATCACTCAGATTGAAGTCAGGCTCAAGCCCCGAATGGTGACCATAACCCGACAAGGAATCGCCCAAATGGAGTTTCAGTATCTCATCATGCAAAACGGCCGTCCTGTTCCGAAGGTCGCTTATGATTATCGAATGCAGTATTCGTCCGACTATAAAGTATCAGAACCCGTAAAATTTTACTATGAAGAGTATCGGCTCGATAAATCGAAAATACCTCCGATCGGATATAAGACCCCAGCCGCGCCAACATTCACCAAAGGCAAGACGAAATCGTCCTACCTTTGGCGTTGCGATAAACAATTCTCGGTCTCGATACGCCCCGGCGACAATCCGGGGTTCAAATTCCACTATAACGAAAGATACATAGAGTCGGCCAACACGAAATACTATTTACCGCCGGATATTACAATGATGAAATAAAATCGGAACACCGCCATGAACATCAACACCATCTATTAATAAACCCGTCCATGAAAGTTATGTAGACGACTAATAACTGCCATTTTACCACAACAGGGTATCTCTTTCTTGATTTAGTTGAAAAAGGGTTGAATAAATTTCGTGACAAGAGATACTCTGTTTTTTTATTAAATATCATAAAAATAAAGCATAATGAGCCTCATTAAGAAATATCTCAAATTATCGGTTTTAATTGCTTTTGGAGCATTTCTAACGTCTTGTGGGCAGGACACCAATTTATCTTTGGAAACCCAAGAAAGTGTATACCTCCGATTCAATACCACTCCGGACCCGATTTTAACTACAAGAGCTACGGGAAGCGTCGATGATTCGGTAGCAGAAAGCACCACCATTAAAGACCTCAATGTTTTTATCTGGAACAACCTCTTTTCATACCATAAGTACTACACATCCGTTTCTGTGGCCACCATGCAGATTATCGCCGGGAATTATCACATCGTGGCAATCGGAAATGCAGGAAAAGATCTCGGAAATGCAGATGTATCTACGTTGCACACAACGACACTTGCTCAGCTCGATATCGACACCTATAATAATGCCATTATGACATACATGGGCGAACTAAGCACAACCGCTGGAACAAATATAAATCTGCCGTTGAAAAGAACATACGCTTATGTCGCTTTCAATTTTTCTATTGCAAGTACTTTCCCGGATTGTACGCTGCTGTCGTATCGCCTGCACAATGTTCCTTCGACAACCACTCTTGCAACTCCAGCATCAGGAGAATACACCAATCCGGCATTATGTACGGGTACGACTGCATATTATTCTCTAAACGGCACAACAGCATCCGACCAAACCTACATCTTCGAAAATTGCCAACCCGATGTACCGTCCATCACTACCGAGAAAGATCGCACAAAGGACAATGCACCGGCTGCAGCAACATACATGGAGCTGAATTGCCGCCATACCGACGGTCGTCTTTTTACGCTAAGGCTCTACCTTGGCAACGGCTCACCGTCGTCATTTACCCTCAAGCGCAATACACGCACGCTTTACAATATTACGATCTACTCGGAAATGGATGCCCGTGTTACATCTACAGAGGCTATATATTATCCGATAAGCCAGCAGATCATTCCGGCGGATGGCGGAAACGGCTATTATGATCTGGGAACTGTAAGCTATACGGCAACCGATGCCGCCGAATTGGCCGAAGCCTGTTTCCCCATGCTGAATGTCGGAACGTTACTGGAGAGCAAAGGCGGACAACTTCAAGCCTTCAAAAATGGAACTTGGGAAAATATTAGATCATCCGATGCTTTAATGATCCCCACCGGCAATATCTCCGGCACTACTGCAACCATGAAATATAGAGCCTATATCCCGGCATCATACCTGAGTACAGCGTCAACGATTCAACAGCATATGGATGCGCAATATATGGTGGCCGAAAATCAGTATCAGTCACTTGCTTCCGTTGATGCTACAACACGCTTCGGATACAAGGCGACATTACGATGCTCCTCCCCCAAAGCGTCCTTTACACTCTCGGCAGCTAATCCCGCATCCGGCTGGACCGACACGTCTGACCCAGAGAAGAATATCTGCATCGAAACAGCTGCTTCAAGCAGATTTGCAAAGTATGAGATTTATAGCACTGAGGCACATATCAAGAACTTTGCAGGTGTATATGATGATGAAACGGGGGTTGCTGTCGGACAAGTGATAGCTTCAACAAAAACTTCCATTACCGGTATCTTTCCCGTGAATAAAACAGGCTCCTATACGATCCGATTTGAAACCGCAGCAATTACAACCTCGGAAACAAATCAAAACCAGACCTATATGCTCAACCGGAACACCATTACCGTGCAAGATACCGAATCGCACCCGGCACTCAATATTGCACTCGAATGCAAGGAAGGCGATGGCATTTTCCTTCGCAACGCAACCTTTGACTCGACCGAAAAGATTTGGAGCGGATCAGAAGAAACTCACCGCATGGTATATCAACAAACCACAACAGCAGGAAAAGTTCAGCTTCCCATAGTTTTTGTGCCTCTGAAAAGCGGAACTATCCCTTACACAATCACTGTAAGCGATGATACAGGCAGCATACTCGCAACCAAGACCGTGACCAATTCCATCTCGAAGAAAATTTGCACATGGAATGCCGACCTAATTATCGATCCGGACTGCTATATAACTTATGAAGGGATTAGACGAGGGTCTTACTATGAAGATATTAACCTTTGCCTACGAATCCGCACAAGTACACCATTGGATTATGTCGGCTCCGGATTCGAGATTACGGCTCCAATAGCTTTCGACTTCATAACTGGACTCGAAGGGCATACATGGGGTCACTACCCTCCCAACCCTCTCGAACTTCCATTAATTAACGGATTAGAAACACCACTGGAAACAACTCTGACCTTAAATTTCAAAAACAACGAACAAAAGATTAGGGTATACCCAATAAAAGGTGGCTGGGGAGATAATTTTACGGGCCATGGCTTTTTCCATAGAGAATACCTAGTCTATGAAGACGAACAATATGAGGACTATGATTGGGAAGTAACTATATCGGACGGAATAAACTTTAGAGGCACAAGCCTTGACATTCTACTACTCGATGACCCACAGATAGATCTTACGATTAAAAAACTTCTTACGAGTGGAGCAGTATAGATAATAAAGCCTATCCAACAACTCCAATCTCAACAAAATCACCCCCGTCAGCACATACTACTGATAGGGGTGATTTTCAATTTCGGGGCATCGATAACGGTTTGGGAGTTATCGCCGCCACAGAGCAGTCCCCGAATTCCATGCGCGATCCTGACTCTGTTTTTAACTTATCGCCATTCTCCTTATGCCGAGTCTTGGTTAGCTGAATTTCCCCGAAAGCTCCGACCGCAGATAGAGATCGGCGACCTCCCGCACGTCGGTCTTTTCGATACAGCGGTCGTATATTTCGTTCAGCGTGTCGAGCATCTGCTGTTTGCGCGTTTCATCCATGCGCAGCCCGCTCTGCGATTCGATATGTTCGACGATACTCGGAAAATAGCCTTTCGCAAGGCCGATGGCCGTAAGAGCGATCATCGGATCGACCTCGGCGGTTATCCGATGCGTCGGTCCGGCTTTTTCCGTATGTTCGGGTTCTGCAAACGCTTCTGCCGGAGCCGGAATCGGAGTAGAAGCCGGGGCCTCCTGCGTGGGCTCCGACGGCAGAACGTCCAAATGGCTCAAATCCATCCATTGCTTCTTCGTCTTGCCGTGTTCGAGATAGAACAGATGCCGTTCGCAGGAGTTCCGAACGATCGATTGCATGCGGCGCAGGCGTTCGAGATAGAATCGGTATTGAGGGTATGGTAGTCGGAAATCTTCGTGATTGCGCGGAGCACGCCGAAGTCCGGCCAGCTTGTCGAATAATTCCGCCTCGAACCGGTTCGTCAATTTGAACTCCGCAGCGAGTTCTTTGGAGAAATGCCGGGCCCGGCGGAAAATCTTCTGTATATTTCCGGTACGAACGGAGTAGCCGAAAAACACCGTCTCCTCGGCCCGCAACAGAAACAGGGCGGCATAAGAGAGCATGAAAGCGACCTGCGGGAGTTTCTTCTCCGACCACATCCGCTCGGCGTCGTCCAGCATCCGGCTGCCGTTCGTGAAGAAATAGTCGTAGGAACGTCGTGCGGCCCGGTAAGCGTGCAGGTGCCTGAAGACGGTATTGTTGAAAAATCCGTGCACCGCATTTCCGCTGTCGTAGACGATCGTCCCCTCCATGCGGATGTTCCAGAAGAACCAGCTGGCCGTGTTGGTATTGTTCAGGTAGTGGATGTTGACCGTTTCGATGTGGAGCATCTGCTCGGCACGCGACGGGACCGGATATTCGGTCTTCAGATACTCCTCCAATCGCCAGCCGTCCATTTCCGGGTCGTTCTGCGTGATGAGAAGCAGTTCGTAGCCGCCCATTTCGCTGCGCATCAATCCTCCGGCATAACGGCCGTATAAGACCGCCATTTCGAATTGCATCTGCGTTTGCAGACAACTGAGAATTTGTTGCAGTTCCGTGATTTTTTCAGCCGGCATATCTTCCGGCCAGCCCCGGCGCATTTTCATAAGCTAATATAAAGTTATCGTGAATAAAAAACGCACGCACTCCCGACCGCTCGATACAAGCTGCCTCCAAGATCGGGAGCCGTGCGTAGAAAAAGCCTTGCGACCGCTGCTGTTTGTTGCGAAGATACGGGCTTTTTCGTGAACTGCGGTCGGTAAGGCGTATGGATTCAATGCCGAGGTTTTCAGGCAGCGTTGTTTCTGACGGGAGCAATGGATGTAAGTTCGCATCGGAAGCCTCGGCATCGTTTGATTAACAAAAAGAATCGGACGTTGGGCATTTCGTTTCCCCGACCTGGTTCAGCACCTTGATGATCGTTTCGGTCATATCCCTCACGATGCCCGTCAGAACTTCTTCGTAGGCGTCGACGTCGAACAGATCGAACCGCTGCATATGCTGCACCATCCCCATTTCGTACATGATGCGGATGTATTGCAGCAGCACGTGAAATTGATGCAACCGTTTGAAGAACAATTTCATATGGTTCTGAAACTCCGTATCGGATTCGAATAGCCGCAATGCCTCGGCCGCCAGCTTTCTCGGATTCTTCGTGCCGGTCGTTTCGTCTTCGTCGGCTCCGTCCGCCGGCGGATCGAATCGGCGGTGATACACGTAATCGAAGAGGTGGAGCGGCAGTTGCAGCAGCACGCCCTCAGCATCCGATTTATAAAGTTTCCTGTATTTTCTGCGTTTGGCTTCCGTTCGAGCGACGGGCATCAGCCAGAAGTCCAGAAAACGCGTCGGCAACTCATCGGACATGACCCGGTAACCGCAGCTGTCGACGAAGCGCTTGGATTCGCCCAGCAGCTCGTCGAAGAGCTTCGGGTCGATTTCGGGCAGCGGATGGGGAAGCGTAGGATCGAAGGGCATAGGCTGTGAGGTTAGAAATGATTGATGGGGTGTGCCGATCCTCGCCGTGGAGCAAAATTGATATGCGGTTTCCGGTTCCTAACAGTGGACGTTCCCGTGTTTCGTGATGTCGGGATAAGGGATTTTTGCGTTTTGCGCCGATTCGTCTCCGCATCCTCGCTCTGCCACATGCACCTTATGCCAGCCGGAGCATACGAAAACAAAGGCACAGATCGTCCCCACAGAACGGACTTGCGAACCGCTTTCGGTATAACGGTCCATGCCTTTGTTCCCCCGGAATACGGACGCTCCGTCCGGCACCGAAGCACCGGACGAAGCATCCGCGGCCTCACTTGACTATTTGTTGGATTACGGAGAATTTCGCAGAGAAAGAATGGCCCGCCGACAGACGGCAGAGTGAAAAAACGGGTGCGGAACCGCCGAGAAAAACAAGTGACGCAACTTCGACGTGAAGAATTCAGATGTTCCGCACCCACTTCGGAGAACAGCCCGCCGTTACCAGATTCAGGAGCCTTCGATGCGGGATTGTTATCGACGGCAGGCGTTCCCGTTGCTGAGAATGGCGGCGTATACACCCTCACCGACTTTCCGTCGATGATGCAAAATTTTGTCTGCAGGGGGATGTAAGGCCGTAACATCGTGTCGGGGTTAGTGGGTTGATTTTCTGCACCCCGTTCCGGCCTGAACACAAAAAAAGCACGGAACGCAGGTACAGTCCCGACGGTCGGCCTTGCGAGCCTTAGCTGGTAACTGCCCTTACGCCCGTGCCCGCCCACGGCACAAGGCCGTAGGCATGACAAGGGTTTCAGACAATGTTTATACCAGCTAAAACCTATTATATCGCTATAATAGTCGCAAGTTTACCGTCAGTATAAAGGTTGTCCTAACCTTATGAATATGTTACGGCTATGGCGCCGTTTTCATCCGCAAAGGTAACATAACTTTTTCAATTAAGTTATGCGACCCGCCGGAAAAGTTACGAGACGTGAACCTCGCCTATCGAAAGAAGGTTCTGGTAAACCGTACCCAATAAGCACAAATGAGGCCCACGCCCGTAACGTAGAAACCAATTAATGACCCTTACGCCGGACATGGGCCGGCGTTCGTGGGGACTTAAATTGTGCTTTGTGGGGTATAGGAGGAAAATTTACCAGATTTATAGAATAGACCAATAAAAAGAGAATAAGAGCCAAATAAGTGAAAACAAACACGCTGTTTTATAAGTATTTAAGTGCATATATTTCTTTTCAGTTGCTTTCATCGTTTTCAGTTGATTGGTTCTTATTCGGTACATTTTTGTTTCTTATTTGTTCCTCGATTCAGATTATTATTCCTACCTTTGCAACAAAATAACAAATAAAGGAGTTGCTTATGCCACGAGTAAAAAAGCCGACGAAAGTCAAAGAACCAATCCGTCTTCGGATGAAGCTGTTGAGTGATGGAAGCAAAAGTTTGTATCTGGATATTTACCGCGATGGAAAGCGGACGTATGAATACCTCAAAATGTATATCATTCCGGAAACGGACAATAATGCCCGGAAACGGAATCAAGCAACAATGGATGCAGCCAATGCAATCAAGTCAAAGCGCATTATCGAACTGACTAACGGGGAAGCTGGTATAGAGAATAGGGAAAAGGTATTCTTGCTTGATTGGATGAATACGTATAAGGAGAATCAGGCAAAGCGAGGCAAAAAGGACGGAAACCAAATCGCAGTTACCATTCGCATCCTGAAAGATTATGCAGGAGAGCGGATGACGATGGCTCGAATCGACAAGGCATTCTGCCAGGACTACCTCGATTATCTGATGACGGAATATCGTCCCAAAGGAAAGCGTGTGTCGAACTTTACACTTCACACCTACTACCGTATCCTGAACGGAGCTTTGAATGCTGCCGTTCGTGCGGAGATTATCAAAGTCAATCCGTTTACCAAAATCAATAATTCGGATAAGATTCGCCTGCCGGAGAGCAAGCGGTCGTATATGACCATCGAAGAAGTTCGAGCGTTGATCGCCACTCCGATGAATAATGAGGCGGTGAAGTCCGCTTATTTGTTCTCTTGCTTCTGCGGATTGCGCGTGAGCGATATTGTCGGATTGAAGTGGAAAGACGTATTCGTCGATAGAGGGCAATACCGCTTGGCAGTATCCATGCAAAAGACCAAGGAGCCGATTTACCTGCCTCTTTCCCCCGAAGCGTTGAAGTGGATGCCGGAACGGGGAGACAAGACAGCGGATGATCATGTTTTCGATTTGCCCAGTCCGTCGATGATGAATATACTCATCAAGCCTTGGGCGAAAGCTGCGGGAATCGACAAGCGATTTACCTTTCACACTGCGCGCCACACTTTTGCCACGATGATGCTGACGCTCGGTGCAGATCTCTATACTACCTCGAAGTTACTCGGTCACGCCGATGTGAAAATGACACAGGTGTACGCCAAAATCATCAATCAGAAAAAGGACGATGCGGTCAATTTGGTAAACGGGTTGTTCGATTGATTCGGAATCGAGTTCGGTTCAGAAAACGGTTTACTTTACTATGTGGGCGTATAAGAGAAAAAGAAAATAAACCTTTTTGCGAGCTTAATCTATGAAGCCTTAAGTGTAAAAATGTGTTGCTTGTACAAGTGGCAGGATGTATCTCTGGGTAATTCCCATTTAAGAAAGCATCTTTCGGTGCTCCCTGTTCATTTTGAGCATCTGTTGCGAAATCATGGCCATCGATTGGATATGCCTCCTTGCAATATGACGGCTATAAGAGAGTCGGTTCGCAACCGTGTATGTCTTGTTCAGTCTATTCCCCTCTATATGAATATCGTTCAACATCGCGCAGCAAATTCTTTTCTCATTTCCCTTTTCTCGTTCAAATATCTGCAGGCGATAAATGATTGTTGTTCCGACTGCGAATATCCCCTTTGATCATTTTTACTGGATCTAAACAATCCAATGTTGGACAACCATATCATCTCTGCTCGCAGATCGAGTGGCATTGCTCCCGACAGCGACAGCCGAGAGGGGTATTAGGCTACCCCAGAGGGAGAAAAGACGTACAATGGGCAAGCCTGCGTCTACTGGTAATGTGGCAGATAAATCTGATGCCAGATCCACAAGATGATGTATTTTATATGTGAAAAGAATATTGGTCTTATGTTGAATGTAATATGCATTAACTACGTTATTGGAATTATATCATTTGAAATATCCAATCATAAATTGTCCCGATTGAATTTATTTTTGTACATTTGCCAAATAATGTCAAGACATAGAAAGTAAAAGCATGTTTTCAGAACGGATAAAGGAGCTGCGTATTCAAAAACAAATGCCGCAACGTCAGTTGGCAGCAGCATTAAACATTGATACGGCCACTTATTGCAAAATAGAACGGGGCGAAAGGAAAGCAAAAAAAGAGCAAGTCCCTATTTTATCCCGACTATTTAATGTAAATACAGAACACCTGTTAGTGTTGTGGCTTGCAGACCAAGTATCTGCTGTCGTATCTGATAATCAGCAGATAGCTCCTCAAGCTCTATCGTTGGTAGTAGAAACTTTAAAACAAGAGAGATAAATATGGCTAAAGTAAAATATGATATATTAGATCAAGAGAAACAATCAGCCATATTGTCTGATGTAAAATCCCCATATGGGTTACAAACATATATTAGCCTGTTTAGTAGTGCTGGTATTGGATGTTATGGATTCAAGCAAGAAAATTTCTACTGCATCGCAACAGTAGAATTGTTGGAACGTCGATTGAAGATTCAGTCATACAACCATAAGTGTTTCTACAATAGTGGGTATATCTGCGGAGATATGACTACGCAGGAAACCAAAGATAAAGTATTTGCGGAACTTGCACGCTGGAAAAAAGGGTATAGCATTACAGACCTTGATGTGCTAATAGCTACGCCACCTTGCCAAGGCATGTCGGTCGCAAATCATAAGAAAAAAGATGAGCTAAAGCGCAATTCATTAGTTGTGGAGTCTATTAAGATGACGCAACAGATTAAACCTAAATTTTTTATCTACGAGAATGTTCGCGCATTCTTAAGCTCGGTATGTACTGATGTAGACGGGAATGACAAAACCATAAAAGAGGCAATTGATACCAATTTGTCAGGAAACTATAATATCCTTTATCGTGTACTCAATTTCAAAGAATATGGCAATCCGTCCAGTCGTACAAGAACATTGGTAATTGGCGTAAGGAAAGACATAAAAGAGGTATCTCCGTTTGATGTGTTTCCAGATAAACAACCGGAGAAAACATTGCGACAAACGATTGGCCATCTTCCCTCATTGGTAAAGATGGGTGAGATATGGGATAAGGATATTTATCACAATTTCAGGAAATATTCAGCCCATATGGAGGCTTGGATTGCGGATATAAAAGAGGGGCAATCAGCATTCGACAACACGGATATTTCTAAAATCCCTCATACTGTGAAAGACGGTATAATAGTATATAATGCGAAAAAGAATGGCGATAAATACACACGTCAATATTGGGATAAAGTCGCACCGTGTATCCATACTCGTAATGATATATTAGCGAGTCAGAACACTGTGCATCCGTCTGACAACAGAGTGTTCAGCATTAGAGAAGTTATGCTGATGATGTCTGTACCGACATCTTTTGTCTGGACGGATACTCCTTTCTGTGAGTTAAATGCAATGTCAGATAAACAGAAACAGGACTTTCTGAAAAGAGAGGAGATGAACATCCGCCAGAACTTGGGAGAAGCTGTACCTACAGTTATTTTCCGACAGATAGCTCATAAAATCAAGAAAGTACTGTGTGCCCATACATTATCAGAGCAAGATATTGCCAACATTATCAAACAGAACAGACTGACCGAACATGGTAACTTATTGAACTACATTAGTAATAGTCATCGGTCATTTGTCGAGTTGTCAAAAATAGCAGAGTTGTCAAATGCGCAAAGAGACAGCAATGCTGCATATTATACCCGTCAAGACATATGTTATGCAATCATAAAGAACTTGCCGGACGCGAAGAACTATGATGTGCTTAATATATTAGAGCCTGCTATTGGCGTTGGAAACTTTTTGCCGACCTTAATACAAAAATATGAGAGTGTTCCGCAAGTTAATATTGATGTGATTGATATTGATGATGATAGTATAGAGATATTGAAAGCTTTGGTGGCAAAGTTAAATGTGCCGATCAATATTCATATCAACTACATATGTGCTGATTTTTTGTTGTATGATATTGATAAACATTACGACATTGTAGTCGGTAATCCACCGTATAAGAAGATTACAAAAGATAATGCACTACTGACAAAGTATAAGCATGTAGCGTACAATAAAGAAACAAATAACATATTCTCATTTTTCATAGAGAAATCTATGCAGATTGGAGATATCGTATCCTTGATTGTTCCCAAAAGTCTGATAAATGCTCCCGAGTTCAACCTGACGCGCAAACTGATGAGTTCAAAATATATTAGTCACATATTAGATTTTGGAGAAAAGGGATTTAAGGGCGTTAAGATTGAAACTATATGCTTTGTGATTGATAAGGCATCAAAGAACAAAATTACACGGATAGAGTCGTACATAACTAATGGTATTCAAACATTGCCTCAAAGTTATTGGACAGATGTACAATATCCTTATTGGCTTATTTACAGGAGCAAAGAGTTTGACGATGTAGCCAATCAGATGCAGTTCAATTTGTTTAAGGCATATCGAGATAGAACTATTACAAAGGCTATTACAAAGAGCGAGGGAAAAATTAGAGTATTAAAATCTCGCAATATAGGTAATAATGAAATTATCGATATTCCGAACTATGATTGTTATATTGATAATGTGGCCAATCTTGATGTCGCTAAATATTTGAATCAGAAAGGTTGTATATTGTTGCCTAATCTTACATATAATCCACGTGCCTGCATAATGCCACGGGATTGCATAACGGACGGCTCGGTGGCCATATTGACTCTTATAAATGGGAAAGATGATATATCCAAAGATGATTTGGCATACTATGCAACAGATGAGTTTGCAAAGTTCTATGCCATTGCTCGCAATATGGGTACAAGATCACTGAACATTGATAACAACTCTGTTTTCTTTTTCGGGAAACGCCTAAATAATAGATAACTATGAGAGAAACTATTAACGCATACTTGGGTCAATTTGATTTGGATATACGCAAATCTCACGATGCGCGATACGTTGACCAAAAATGTACGCCGGATATAGTATGCTTTATGGCAGATTGTGTTTTGAATATGGTTGCCACCAAACCTAAATTTGTAATCAATGATGTTTGGGAGACGCAATATTTCATTCAAAATTCACGGGTCATATTCAATAAGCCTTGGGCGAATGATAGGAAAGCATATAACGAGTACAACAAGGTGCTGTCGCAACCTCTGAAACTTTTGGCATACGCACACATACTTCATGTTGAGACGATTGACGGCTCTTTAACGTTCTCAGTGGCTAATGAGGACTTGTTAGATTATATTTCTCGCAAAGACCGCAACGCATATAATTTCCTTTATTGCTATTTTATGAAAGTAATTTCCGACAGTGGCTTTATGAAGTATTTTGAAGATTATGAGCAAAATAGTGTGAATGATCCAGTTGCAGCAAAAGATGAAATTTACGACCGGTATTATCGTCTAATCAACGGCAATACTCCATCGCATTCACGATTGGATATCAGACGCATGTTTCATAAGGTATTTAATGTGTATGCTGCAGAACATCATTTACGCGGTAGCAACGGGAAAATTACATATTACTCTGATTTGATGTATAATAAGAAAAACTGGCGAGATATGGATAAAGATAAAACCGTAACCCGCCAAGAGGCAATGAGTCCGGAGAAGATAGAGAAGCAGGAAGTAATAAATGCTTATTATGTACAGAAAGCAATCGCATTAATACGGAAAATACAAACGATCAGTGAGGTTAATGATGCATGGGGAAATGGCGAAGCAACACAAGTGCATCACATATTTCCTAAGGCCGGTTTTCCTCAGATTGCCCATTATGTTGAGAACCTAATATTACTTACGGCAACTCAACACAATACAAAAGCTCATCCAAACAACAAGACGCAGCAAATAAACAAGGATTATCAGTTAGTGTGTTTATTAGCAAAAGCTAATACAATAGAGGCTTCGTTACGACTTGTAGGTGAGAGGTATTACAGGAAAGAATCTTTCGTTTATGTAATTAACACTGGGCTTTCGGCCGATTTGAGCACGAGTTTAACATTTGGAGAGATTAAAACAAAATTAGTTCAAATATATAACGCAGCATAAATTTATGTATAAACAAAGTTTTGGCACAAATCAGCAAGTACAATTCGCTAATGAGCATGAGTTCTATTCATTATTAGGTTATCTGGCGAAATCAGATGGTACAACCTCAATTGTCTGGGAACACAATGAGAATCAAGGAGCTTGGGGTAGCGAGGGGCGTATTCAGATACACACGCCCAATATGCCTAATATATGGAACTTAAGCTATACTGCGGGGAACGGAGGGAATGTATTACGACGAGTTAACTGTAATGAATTTATAGCTAATATATGCAATTATCATGGTTTTGTTGTAGGAGGAGTTCAAAATATAGCTACTATCCGCAATTTAGTACCAGTGCAGTATGTAGCAGATTTTGATAGGGGATTTAATATGTAATAATCTTTATGGGAAAATATCCAACAGGCTCGGAATGGCGTATATGGGATTTACACTTCCATACACCGGCTTCATATGACTACAAAAATAAAGCTGTAACAAATGAAGAGATAATAGATATCTTAGCCTCGAATAATGTATCTGTTGTTGCAATTACCGACCATCATATCATTGATGTAGCGAGAATCAAACAATTACAGTCATTAGGTGTAAATAAAAATATCACTGTATTACCAGGCATAGAGTTCTGTTCCGAACTTGGTGGAAGCGAATCTGTCCATTTTATAGCGATTTTTTCAGAATATGCTGATATTGAAACTATCTGGACAAAACTGCAAGGGCAATGTAATCTTACGGCGGCTGATATACAAGAGAAAGGCGAAGAACGCATATGCTGTGAATTTGTTAAAACCTGTAACCATATCATAGATTTAGGCGGCATTATCACAATTCATGCTGGAAAAAAATCCAACACGATTGAAAGCATAAAAAATAATCTTCTTGTCAAACAGGAGTTGAAACAGAATCTTTTATCTACTTTTCGACCGATATTGGATATTGGCAAACCTGAAGATGAATTCGGTTATAAAGAGCATGTTTTTTCAGAAATAAAATTTTCATTGCCTATAATATTGTGTTCAGATAATCACAATATTAATGAGTATTCCACCAAAAATAAGACTTGGATAAAATCAGATCCTACTTTTGATGGATTAAAGCAAATCATATATGAACCTGAGGGTAGAGTAAGAATACAAGTAGATAACCCAACATTCGATATTGAGAAATCACCGTTTACCCAAATAAAAATCCCCCAACAGACGCAAGTATTTAGTGATGATAACGACGTATTTTTCGCGCCGACCGAACTACCATTAAATAGTAGTTTAGTCTCTATTATTGGAGGTAGAGGTACAGGTAAGAGCGTTTTGATAAATTATTTGGCAGCGGCATTTTGTAAAAATTCACAGTCGGACAAATACAACTTGGAGACGGACATAGTTATTAGTCGACGAGCCTCAATTAATGAATCAGCAAAGGAATTTAAGGTTTCCGATAATCCCAATGTACCATTTATGTACATTGCGCAAAGTCAGATAAAAGATTTAGTACAAGATAAAACTAAATTCTCTAAGAATATACTTGAAACTATAGGTGTATCTAATGATTATTCACTACCATTAGACTATGTGAAAAAATCGGAAGATGCTATTAATGAATATTTTAGAATTGTAAAAATAATCAATACCAATGGCACAAGTGCGGAGGAGAAAGAGGAACAGATAAGAAAAGAAATAAAAAAATATTCAGAGTTTATTGCAAATATAACTTCTGAACAAAACAAAACCCGGTTAGAGGGGTATAAAAACAAAATAGGCAAACTTAACACAATTCAAGATTATAAGAATCAATTACAACAATTTAATTTGTCCATTTCTAAATTCGAACAAGATTCGAACAAACAGATTGCTGATTGGAACCAGCGATTCAATAGCTGGAAGATCGACATTCCTGCTATTGATGTTCAGGAACAAATTAAATATATTCAAGAAATTTTCTTGCCTAAATTTGACGCTGCTGCGGCTAAAATACAAAAGGATATAGATGACACCAAAAATGAGTTCAAAGATTATAAAGGTGATTTATCGACATTATTATCTAATGTATCTGGATACCAGAATCAAATTTCAGAATTAGGAAAGCAGCTCGAAATTATTAGTCAAGAAAAAACGAAATACCATAAAGTTACCACCGAACTATTCAAAAACTTAGGGGAAGAAATTCGTAGCAGCGTAGAGGCATATTCGTCTTTAATCGAAAAACAATGGGAATCTTTCAAAGGTAAAGAAGGTGATAAGAAAAAAGAATTACTAGATATAATATTAAAAGAAGATTTAGCTGTTAAAGTGTCTATCAATTTTGACACAACACGCATGTATAATCTTCTGTTAGAAAAACTTGATGGACGAAGTTATAATGAAGATAAACTAAAAAAATTATTACGTATAGAAACGATAGACGATTTTTATGATTTCATCTGTCAAAGGACTGATAACAATGTTTTTAACAAAGAAATTAGAGACGATTTAAGAGGACGCGTATTAGAGTTGTTTTTCAAAAGATACACCGCCTTTATATCGCATAATGTAGACGTTACATTAAATGGTAAGCCTATCAACAAATTGTCGTATGGTCAGCAAGGAACGATTTATTTGCGTTTGCAGATAGCCGCCAATTTGTATAGTGAAACTATTATTTACGATCAGCCCGAAGATGATTTGGATAATAGTTTTATCACTAGTGAATTAATAGCCATTTTTAAGAAGATAAAACAATACAGGCAAATTATTATAGTTTCTCATAATGCAAACTTAGTCGTTAATGCAGATTCTGAGCAGGTGATAATTGCTAAAAATGATGATGGTATTTTGAATTACGTGTCCGGAGCCTTAGAAGATCCTGATATAAATCAAGCTGTTTGTCAGATATTGGAAGGTGGGAAAAATGCCTTTGAGAAACGGGAACAGAAATATAGCATTAGTCAATAATTATTAAACAGTTTTCTGTTTGACTATTAGGTTGAATGTTATACTTATTACCTTTGCTTGCAGATGAGATAGGAACGTATCGATACACCGCTAAAAACGAAGCGGTTAAAACTGGTCCGGCTGTCGTAATTGAGTAAATAAACCGTTTATGGATATGTGATATGAAACCAAGCATCAACGACTATACTCGAGAAGAAGAATGTATTTACAAAGACGAGAGATACTCGGTTCGTGATAACGGAGCGGTGTGGCGGCATCCCCGTGAAAGAAAGAAACCTCGACCAACCGATTGTCAATAGACTTTCGGTAAGCTCAATAGCAAAACAGGGTATATGGAGATTGGTTCGGTGCGTGTTCACATTATTGTGGCAATGGCTTTTTACGGAGTTCGTGATACGAAGATTTATGTTGTTGACCACATAGATACTAATCGGCAAAACAATCGGATAGAGAATTTGCGTTGGCTGACAAGGCTTGAAAACGTATTATTAAATCCTATCTCACGAAAGAAGATTGAGTATATCTGTAGTTGTAGCGCAGAGGAATTCCTTGCCAATCCCGAAAAATATCGGGATATGATTCAGCCCGACACCGGTTTCGGATGGATGCGGTCTGTTACTAAAGAGGAGGGAGACCAATGTTTGAAAAATCTGTTGGAATGGGCTGCGAGCGATAAACAACCATCCGGAGGATCAATGGGCGAGTGGGTCTATCGACCGTTATCTACAAAGTATAATTCTATCGAAGAAATACCGGAAAAACCGGACTATGTTATGTCATTGACGCCCGGAGCGGCACAACGCAACTGGCGTACACCCTCTGAATTTCCGTGCACTCCACAAGAGGTCGGTGATAATCCACTTACCACCTATGCCAAGAGCCTAAAGGAAAGGAATATCTTTGCTCAAAATCAATATGGTGCATCATTGATAATTAATAGTGGATTTTCCGAAGACAGACGAGCTTTATATGTGATGACCGAATCGTCCGAAGGTGAGGCCGCCGTCAAACCTTATGCACTCGCAAGAATCACCTATGAAGATGGTCTATTCATTCATACGGGACACACGTTCTTTACAAAGGAAGGGGCAGAAAAGCAATTTACTCTTGCACAGGGGTTGGAATGGACTGGAGGAGACTCGATTGACGATTATTGCTGATTTCCCTAAAAACACAACTGTTCGTAAAAGATAGTAATTCTATATTTATCTGGATACAAAAGAATATTCTCACACAATAAAGAGATAAAACTTTCCATAAGAGGTATCTCGTAAAATGGGATTGCAGCGAAAAGAGAAAATATGCAGTGAGCTTTCATTCTCTTTTCGCTGCATATTTTGTGAACAGTCAGATAGTGCAAATGGGTTGAAAATTCAGTTTAGTTTGTGCATTAGCCTTATATATGCTAAATCAAAGTAAACTATATTTAGGCAGGCATATTTGCCTTTATATGCCTATGGTTTTAGAAATAGTTATCTTAGCGGAGACACAAGTTTCAATGAAGATATGAGGCAAAGACTACAAGCCCGTCCTTTTCTCTTTTGGCTGTAACGATGCGTGATTGATAAGAGATAGATAGTTGCAGAAAGTAGCTTTTAATGCGACCAAGTGCAAAGGATGAAACTAAGTGAAATGTGAAAAGCGCAGAATCGCTTAAATTATTGATTTTGTTTCTATATTGTTCCTTTGATAAGATATGAAAAATGTTATTATATTGATATACAGAATACAAACTTTGTTTGTTGTAACATTTACCAGATTTTCTTTCCACAAAGTTCACGAATCCGTCTTCCGACGAATCGCTTGTCCCAAAGGTAAAACAAAAAATCCGAACCGACAACAATTCGCGGGCATTTTCTGTGCCGTAGAGGCCATGCAGCCCGTATAGTCCATATTCCCGCTTTAACGGAATACACCGCCCCAAAACAAAAGCGGGACGGCTTTTCGTTCCGTCCCGCTTTGGGTTGATGTTCTCTTTTCTATCGAGCCGAGGATCGAGTATCCTCCGTCCGGGGGTGTCCAGAAGGACGCGGACTTATCCACGGCAAGGTTGGTTCACATGACCCCGACGCTGAAAAACTTATTCTTCCAAAATCTGCATCGCTACCGTCCAAAGGTCCTGAGCATCTTTACCGATCGTAAATCGGAGTTTAGGGGTGCATAAATAATATACACCCGAATACCCACTATGCTGTGTAATGAACTCCATGCGAATATCGAAAGTGCCCTCCTGACAAGTGAAACTCAGATCGTCGAAGTAGCGACAATCCGCAGTAGGGTCAATACCATCACCCGGCTGCATAGCAGAAGAATAAATATTTTTACTGCTTGCTTTTTTTCCGTACCCCTTACCTATCAGCAACTCTTTTTCTCCGTAATTATGGACACGCAATGTCCCGTTAATCGCATCGAAAGTATTATAAAATTTATTCGGGAAAGCCACATTCAAGTAAAAATAGCCGGGATACTGAGGAAACTCAGGTTCAGATTGAAACACTTTCCCAAGATTAGCAGACAGAACCGTTTCATACTCCGGATTATAGGGCTCCTCCGGTTCATTTTTACTACAAGCAATCATACTACCGACAAGCAGTCCAATCGCTATAATTTTGAGATACTTTTTCATAATAGTAGAAATTAAAGTTGACGCAAGTTTTTTTATTGGATTAACAACTAATCTTCTTTATTGCCAGTTACAAAACCAATTGGCTTCCGCAGTTTTCGGGCTTCCGGTAACTTCACGGACAATGCCCCAATGGCCTCATAAATCGCATCGATGTCTTTTCGCATGTCTTCGCTCAAATCATTCACAGCCTCCAGATTCTCCCGGCATTCGTGCTCCACCAGCTGCAACCGGCTACGCAACTCCAGCAACTCGGCCGAAACTTGGGTAGATTGCACAATGTAATTACGCATGGCAACAAAAGCATCCATAATCGAAATGCTTACCTGTATGGCTGTCGGGCTGCGAAGAACCGCCGATAACATCGACACGCCTTGTTCGGTAAAGACATAAGGCAATTTCCGGGTTCCGCCCCAACTTGATATTCCATTTTGGAATCTCAAGAATTCATGTTCGGTGAGTTGGAACATGAAGCGTTCTGGGAATCGCTCAATATTTCGTTTCACGGCTTTATTCAGGTTACCGGTTGTCACCCCGTATAATTCGGCCAAATCCCGGTCTAACATGACTCGCTGGCCACGGATCTCGTAAATTTTATTCTGTATGATCTGAATATCCATAATTTACTTTTTGAATCCTATTTTCTGTACAGGGTTCTGAATTTTCGGCAATTTCACGGACAAGGCCCCAATAGCCTCATAAATCGCATCGATGTCTTTTCGCATGTCTTCGCTCAGATCGTTCACAGCCTCCAGATTCTCCCGGCAGTCATGCTCCACCAGCTGCAACCGGCTACGCAACTCCAGCAACTCGGCCGAAACTTGGGTAGATTGCAGAATATGGTTACGCATGGCAACAAAAGCCCGCATAATTGTAATGCTCGTTTGTATTGCGACTGAACTCTTCAATACGGCCGATAACATGGATACGCCTTGTTCGGTGAAAGCGTAGGGATTATGACGGAGGCCCATTTTAATAGAATTGGTTATCACAATTTGTGATTTCCAATTTTCCGTTTCTGCATCAGTCAACTGAAACATAAAATCGGATGGAAAACGCGCTACATTGCGTTTTACCGCCTGGTTCAACGCTCCGGTTGTAACCTGATACAATTCGGCCAAATCCCGGTCTAACATGACCCGCTGGCCACGGATCTCGTAAATTTTATTCTGTATAACTTGAATATCCATCTTCTGTTTGATTAGTGATTACTATAATGCTCAAGATACTCGGACCGGCCGATACTCATGTAGTGAAGGTACAGCTCGTGGCAGCGCTTGCGCTGATCCTCCGGCAACGCTTTCGAATACTCACGTATTTCCGCAACTGTAACACGCGATGGCAACTCCTCTCCGGTGACCTCCATATAAGCCTTAATTCCAGCCTCTTTGCGTGTATATTTTCCTTTTGCCATTGTATATTTATTTATTACCGGGCACAACCTCCAATACCAACTCATCCAGCAGCATTGAACAGATCGCTTCTTTTTCCTCATGACGTGGGACCAAGCTCCGCATCAGTGCTTTCAGATATGCCGCGAGGCTCAATTTATCATCGCATTCTGCCATCTGGGCTATTGTGTTGAATAGTGAAGGGAAGAAGCCTTCTATTTTTCAATTTCATTAACATTCACATCACCGTCTCGCAGCCGCCAAGCCACAGCATATCCGACCTTAATATATGGATACACCCAATTACTTATATGATCGCCTACAATCTCGCGGATCGTACCATCTGAAAAAAGGACATCCACAAGGTCGGTCGTCGGAATTGGCTTCGTTGTCGGTTCCCAGCCGGCCAACAACTGATGCCGTTCATCAGACCGGGCACGGTCAATGGCCAGATAAGCCGTAGACACATCAACCATGTTATCCCCATTATTCATTTGGGCAGCATCGTTGGCGATGAGCTGGTATACTATATCCTTATTTTCCATCTTTTTCCGTCCATTGTTCTTCTTGAGTCTGCTCCCAGCCGGCAGCACGTAAATATTCCCGGATACGTTCTTCAGGAATAGACTTGCCAGCCAAGAACAGGCGTTTGTCCCGCACAGCCTGCTGTCTGATATAATCGCTGTTCTTATACCAAAGAGGTTGCGTTATCAATAATGAAAATGCTTCTTTCAGTGTCATCAGATATATCTTTGGTACAAAGGTAAAAATATATTCTCACGAAACAAATTTGTTTCATACTATTTTTTCACTAAAACTACATTTACCCTTGATTAGACTATATCAACAACAGTCCGGCATTAATCTCAAAAGTAATACTTCAGCCCAACGCTTCCGGACAACTTCCAACTATCGAAATTGGTTTTCATCAGGTATTGCAACCGAGGGTTGACAGCTACCGCCCAATGCCTGCCGAACACATACTCCACACCGAATTCGGCGAAAAGGCCGTACACGAACTGGTTCTGATAGGGCAGCAGATTACCCTGACGTGACAGCCTATCGCAACTCTCACCCCCAAGAAGAAGCCCTCCGGACGGCAACAGCACAAACCTGTTCAGCGCTACGGCATATTGATAATGAATCTCACCGAGCCACTGCGCTGCATCGAACGAATCTCCCAGCGTGGCATCATAGCGGGTTTTGTCGAACATCACACCGCCCCCTAATACCGAATGCGGGGAAAGGTAGGCCCCGATCCGTGCAGAACCGACGAATCCTCCGAGGTGCGTGATACCGCCATCGATGGCCGCAGTCACCTGCCCCTTATAGCCGATCTGTGCCTGTACGGTCAATGCCGTCATAACGGCCAGCATCGACAACATGATTTTCTTTCTCATTTCTCTTTTGCTTAAAAGTGGTTATGAACTTTTCTATCTCACAATAAAGCGCCCGGAACAAGTACCCGGCAGCCCTGAGCGCCGTTCGCCCTAATTCTCCTTCAGCTTTCCAGAAAGCCCGGAATCCCTTTCGCCGGCTCATAGTCTACGGGCCTCGATGATAAAATCTTCGGGGATTCTGAGCGCGATATTACGATCACCTCCCTGCTCAAGCACCTCGGCCAGCAGAATTTTCTCCTTACCTATGGTGAACTTCTCAAAGCGGTAGATCACCTCACAGGAGGACTTTGCATCCACGCGATGAATCTTCGTATCGACCCCGACGGGAAGGATCTGCAAACGTTCCTGCGTCGATGTCTTCTTCGTCTTGCGAGCCGTGACGGAGAATGCGATATAATCGACGTCGAAGGGGACGTTGCTGCTATTCTCAAGACGGAACTTGAAGTAGACATGCGTGTTATCCACATAGACACCTTTGAGCAGTATGGTGAGTTTCTGGAGCCGGGCCACATTGTTGGCCACGATATAATCGGGTTGTTTCCGGACTTTGGTGAACAGTTGCTCCGGCGTCAACCTTTCGACCGGGGTCTCATCTATGACCGCCGGCTGTTCCGCTCCGAAAGGCCGGGACTCTGTCTGCGGATCAACGGAGAGTTGCTCTTCCTGATAAATGGCCATCGACGGAGATACGATATAGTTGACCTCCGAAGCCGCGTTATTATATACCACATCGAAAGCGTAATAGCGTCCGTCGGCGGTTTGCACGTTCAGGTTCGTTTCGGGCATCGTATCCACCGGCTGAATATACATCACACGACCGTCGCTCTGCGAGATAGCATCATCGGAGGTGTATCCGGTCCGGAATTTCACGACATCAGCCGGGAATATGATCTGCGTCACCTTGTCCCGCCGCCACTCGATCCGTTGTTGTGCCGTTGCCGGAAACGCCATGCTCAAAACGGCCATCACGAATAAATATCTTTTCATCTTTCGTCGATTTTAAGAATTACGATCTGATTGTCTATCAGTTTTATCTCTACGGTCTTGGCGCTGCGCACTTGGTTGCCGACTCCGGAGATCATCGACCCGACAACCCGGCCGACCGTTCCTCCGTACTGGGACACGGCCGTGCTGGCCTCCTGAACCGCCGTCATGGATGTCTGCGAGTTGGCAATCTTCCCTACTTCGTCGTAGTTGAGCGGTATTCCCTGAATCCCGTCCGACCCATAGACGGCCAATGGCAGGGAGAACACCTCGCGGCCCATGCGCACCGAATTGATCTTCACGGAAAGTCTGTTTTCCGAGATCGCCGCGACTCCGGATAGCAGCGTATTGGCCGGGACTATCAAGCTGCCGTAGCGAATCGGTTCTTTGGTCCGGAACAATGCCGTCTGCCCGGACTTAACGAGCTGCGTACCGTGAATCACGGCCCGGAACATGGAGGCTCCCGGAGGATTGCCTTGTCCCGGTTGTGAGGACTGGCCGACTCCCCAATCGCGCATCATGGCCTGCCTACGACGGGTGGCCTCATCCACCACCTGCTCATTCGTCGCCGGCCCATCCGGAGCACTCGACGCGGCCTGCCGGGACCGGCCAACAGGCGTTTCACCCTCATAGATCTGATCCATGTTCTGCGCAATCTCCTCATAGGCGGCATCGAACTGCTCCTCCGAGGCTTTTCGATCAACCCGGAGCGTCGTGACCGGTGCGGACTGCGCATTCTCCGATTTGGAGGCCGACGGCTCAGGGTGTTCGGCCATAGGTTCAAATCCACTCGGAGGACGGTTGTAGAAACTCTCCTTTTCATTGGCATATGCCTCATAAGCCGCCTTCTTGGACGTGTAAGTCTTATCATCGATTGCGGCCTCGATTGATGTCACGCTGTTCTGCGAACCATCGCTGTTCCGGTCCTGCTGTTTCAAGTAGCCGGCGACGAGCAGCAACACCATGACCGCACCTGCAATCAGCAGGATTTTCATGCGTTTATTCATGGACTTCAAAAATTTTATTCTCCAAATAGGGTTCGATCACAAGACCGTGGGGATTATGCGGCCAACTGCGCTCGATAACGTGGATCGACCCGCTGGCCAAGACTCTCCACAGCCGCGAGTAGGCATCCATCCGCTCTTGAATATCCACAACCAACTCAAAGGTGAAACTCCCATCTACTGCGGAGTGGATCATCAAATCTTTGATCGTCGCCTCCTGAACCACATTTCTCTGGATGAAACGGTTGAAAAAACCTGACTTCTGACGGGTCAGGAAAGCATCCCGGAGGCTATTGCCTCCGAGCCACCCGGCGGCCTCCGCCTTACGTTCCCAATCGTATTGTGTCAGACTGTACCAATCATCGACAAACATGGACAGATGGTGGCGGATCTCGATCTCGATATTGTCCCGCCGCTGGGCGTAGCGGGCCGGAATGACTTCGCCGTCGGTCGCTACATAATAGGCGTACTTCATACGCTCCTCTCGTTCCTCACGCCGTTCGAGGTAGTTCAGGACAAAACATACCAGAACCAGCATAAGGCAAAGAATCGTGATAAGGTTATTACGTACCAGATTACGGCGCATGGATTGTATCTTTTCAGGAATCATGGCTATACTCGGAATATTCTGTAACATAAATCCAATACGGCCTGAAATATCTTGAACCGCGCCAAAGCAACCATGATGAAACCGAGAATCGGGGAATCCGTCAGGTTGATGTAGACTGCGAAACAATCCTCACAAAAGTTGTTGGCCAGAACAAGAGCGGGGCCGGCGAACAGCAACGCGAAATAGATCATAAACCAATGCTTCCACAAAGCCCTGAAAGGCTCGAAAGCCCCCAGAACAAGGACCAGAGGCGCTACGAAGTAGGCGATCTTCAGCGACGCCGCACGAATGAACATATAAGTCGGGAAACATAGTACGTTGACAATATCGGCCAACGGCTTGAGAATATAGTTGGCAATCATAAAGGAGCCGACATTGGCGCTTCCACCATTCATAAACGACGTGAACATGCCAGTTATCGACGAAAAAAAGCCTCCGCCGGATTCTTCCTCTACGGCCTCTTCGCCAAGAAGCGTCGTTTGCATAAGATCCGCAATCATACTTTGCGGATTCGCCGTAATCTGTGCCGTAGAGTTCACCAGCAGTTCGGCGAATTGGATAAATTCCGGGAACAGGAACACCACAAGGCCGGCCAGCAGAACGCCCTGAATATCCTCCCATATGGCCTTATGCGGATCGTTCTTCTTCTGAAGGACGATAAGCAAGGCTTGCACCAAGAGAAAAAAACCTGCGATACGACTTACTACCGGAGGGATCGTCGCTTGGGAAATGACGAGTTGGTCCAAAAAATCCAGATTCATATCACTTGAAATATGCGTTCAATAACTGGTTGTTGAACTTCACGGCATCCGCCTGAAGATTGATATAGTTTACACGGGCCAAGAGCTTGTCGATGTTGTCGAGGACCTGCCGGGTTTCGTTCAGGCGTTCCGCGTCGCTCAGTCGGAGGAAATTGCTCGTAAAGATCTTCGCGCCATAGGCTGTGACGTTGACGCACTCGCGCGTCGTCTGGCTGCACAACGACAACAGGTTGGTCGTATAGCGCCGGTCGACCTTCATGGCCGAAATCTTGTCATAAACCTGCTGAATCCTTTTAACGCAGGCCGCCGAGCGGGTGGCGATCTCCTGCACCTCGCGGATCGTAGCCAGCTTGCTGTTGACCTTCTCAACGGCATCGACGGTTTTATCGATACCCTGCTTCACACCCATCATCGTCTGGTAGGTCTGGACAGCCTGCTGCATCTGCTCGACGTGGTTCAGAGCCTCCTGAACTTCAAGGGACGGAGCCGCCACAACCATTTGGGCCTGCACCTGAGCAGCTCCGCAAATAACTGCAAAAATTAAGAATAATCGTTTCATAAGTATAGAAGTATTAATTTGCACTGTGAATCCGTTCGTATTGCTCGATGGCTCGTTCCATCGACTTGGTTTGGGCATACAGCCGACCGAGCTCGTCACAAACTTCACCCTCGGTCTGGAATGCCAGATAGGTCCGAGGGCTTATGCAAAGACTCATCAGGGTCGATTTCTTACTCCGGTAAATGTAGAAAGAGGAATACATGGGCGGCGTATTGAAGTTGTTCCTCAGCGACAAGACGCATTGCCGGTCATGCTCGGTGAAGCCCGTCGAGTATTTCTCAAAGCCAGTGGGATCTGCTCCGGCCAGAAAGATCACCGTCTCGATGTTCTTCATCAAGGCGCCGGCAGCTCCTCCGTCTTTCTTATACCTGTCCTCGGCGTTCAACGCCAGCTGGTCGAGGTTCTGCAAAACGATACACGCCGAACCGCCTTTCTTACGGATCGCCTGCATCTGGTACAGCACGGCACCGAAGATCACCGGCTTCTGCATCAACTCGGCAAACTCCTCGTAGATAATGAAGCCCCGCTTACCCATCTGCTCCCAGACAAGCGTCCGGATGGTGATGCCGATCAGGTGTACGACGATACTCAACAACTGGGGTTTCGAGCGGATATTTTCCAATTCGAAGATCAGCAGCCGTTTCCCCTTCAACCTGGTTGTTGGGTCCTCACTGCGGGCAAAAACATTCCCATAGCTGCCGCCCTCGCACCACTCGCTGCCGTTGTGTACAAACTGGCTCACGTCGAAATAAGCGCTGCGGATCTCGTTCTTCTCAAGAATCAGCTGATAGTTGTCGCGCAGCCAGACGTAGAATCCCGGCCAAGAGGGGGCTGCGACGATATGCAGGTACGACATGACGATCTTGCGCAGCGACACCTCTTCCTCGGCCGTCGGAATACCTCCCGGCTTAATGATAAGCCACAGCGTCTCACAAATGTCGTCCACACTCTCACCATTGTCGACGTCGGCAACGGCAAACGGATCAAGCCCTAAGGGGTCACTACTGTTGTAGCGGAAGATAAAAACCTCCTCAGGATCATACAGCCGGGCGGCCTTGTCATACGAGCCGCCGCAGTCGATGATGATGTTCACGTATTCCGCTGCAGAATCATTGTGATAGTCCCCGACGATCTTCTCCAAATCCACCGTTTTACCTCCTCCCGTGCGTCCTATCACCGCAATATTGCGGGAATCGACATATTTCCGATGTGGATCGTAGAGATCGTAGCGCAACGGCAGATGGTTGACAGGATCACTGAAAAAAACGCCTTCGGCATCCGACCTGTAACTTCCCGTATGCTGAAACAGCGCCAACGCCTGCCGAAGATCAACCAAGTAAAACGAATCCCGGTCCATGCAGGTTACCGTTGCAGGATGTGAGCAGAACACGATATTGCGAAGCTCCGCACCCATCGGCACCGAAGGCTCGAAATCACGAACCTGCCTCAAATAATTCGTTATCCGCGTTCGGTACTCTTTTACCTCTTCAGCACTCTCACCCCAGAAGATGACATTCGTATGTCCCCGGACCAACATAGCATCCAAATCGTCGCTGATCTCTTCGCGCGTGCGGTCCAGACGCCGCACTTGGTCGTCGTTCTCCTCCGAGAACCCCCGGTTCTTGCGAAAGGTGTCCAAAGTCTGTTTGACAAGCGCATACTCCTGCTCATGCCCTGAAATCCGTATAATCTGATTATACAGATGCGGAACAGGCAACAGGATGCCCAGCTCTTCCATGATCCCCACCGGAAGCTGCGAACCCTGACCCGGCGCCGGTGTAGTCAGGACCTCCGGGAACTGACGCTCATGCTCAAGGCTCACGGCGCCGACATAGCGGTCGCCGACACGGAAATCACACCCCGCAGCATCCACATCCGTCAGGTAGTCGGTCTGAAATCCATTGAAGAAATAACGGGTATATTCACGAACCTCCTCCTCCCCGAACGGCTCAATACCGATGATCCCGGAGCCTTGAAACTGAAGGTACATCGAATCGACGGCACGGGTAAAGCGCACGTACTCTTGATCCTCAGAACAGAACGCGGCGTGAGTCAGCGGTACAAAGGGATTCTGGGACCGCGGATCGCGCGTCGCACGGAAGCCTGTGAACACGACGAACAGGCAGGACATGTCGCACGTCTGCATACGTCCCGCGGCAAATGCCTTCTCCTCACGCTGTATGTACGAGTTTTCCGGCATCGCCGAGGCGTCGAACAACTGCCGGTCGTACCGATCACTACGCAAGATGATCGTCCCCTGCGGAAGATCCTTTAGGGCGACACGCCATATCTCATTCAAGCGGTCGTATTGATCCTCGGACAACGATCGAACCTCTGGAAGCTGCAACCGATAACAGAAGGCGACATCGCCCTGAATGGTCAACAGCCGATTATTGGAAACGTCCTCCAGAAGCTCCGAAGCATTGAAGCTACGGGACTTCGGGCGGGGATACGACTGGAACAACAGCCAGACGACAAGTCCGACGATCGATACCAGCAGAATCAAGATAGCATGAAACATCATCAGCGGTTTTTAAGATGAAGGGGATATTGTTTTCCGTAATGCAGGTTACGTTTCAGACGCTCCATATTGCGGAAAAGCCAATAGACCCCGCATGCCCACGGAATCCATACGATGATAAACACCGGAAGAAACACCACGATAAGCACAGGGGCACATGTCAAGCCCAAGCAGATAAGAAAGTTCTCAGCAGGAAGCCCCAACACCATCGCCTTATCCCGGATACGGCGATTGACATACAACTTCATCGCAGCAAAACATTCATCGCACCGTACACCATACCATAGCCGACGGCAATAATCACCAGAGCCCAGCCGGCATTGGAAAGGATCTCAGCACGATCTTTCCAGTTCTGAACAAGGTTCCAGATCGTCCAGCCGAATAAGGCCACAAAGCATAGCAGACCCAACAGATTGGGAACCAACGTGCGAAGCGATGCCGTAACAGGCGACAGGTCCCAGCTGATCGTCTGGGCGAAAAGAGGTGCGGCAAGCAAGATTGCGGCAGCCGTAAAAAGTCGTTTTTTCATAGTTGAAATCATATATTGGAAAATCTGTTCATAAATTCTGCTGCATCACGCCGGATCTGCTCGGCAACGAGCCGCATTTGCGCCGGGTCCAAATCCCGAACTTGCGGAGGTAGGAGTTTGGAGCCCGGATAGTACTTGAACCGGAAACGCTCGACCCGGCCGTGGAAGTAGATGAATTCACCTTGTTTGAGCGAATAGAACTCCGAGCGTTCGTACAGGGGACGTTTCACCTTACGCCGTGTGGTACTCGAACCGTTCGAAGAGGTGCTGTAACTGCGCTCGATGCGATCAACCTGCGGCATCATGCCTTCGTAATACTTGGCGGTATGTTCGAGGCTCGTGCGCCCAAGGAACTGATGCGCCAAGTTCGAAAGAACAGTACGCTGGTTATACTCCTTGCCGCCCTGAGTCCGCTGGATCTGGCTAAGATCCTGCGTCGTATAGACAATACAGATTCCTAAGCTACGCAGCGTAGCCATATAGTTCTGCACACGCAGCAGCGGGAGCTCTGGAGCTTCATCCAGCAAGGCTACGGCGGGAACCCCGCCCCGTTCGCTCATCATCGTAAGCGTGGCATCGGCGATCATCGCAAGGATCGGAGCATAGGCCGTCGTGTTTCGTGGATCATTCACCAATCCAAGGCCGATCTTCGATCCCGGAGTATTGATCCGCAGATTGATCTCGTTATCACTCAACAAATAGAAACCCGCATCCGTATTGATCGTGTTCAACGCAAGAATAAGCGTCTGGAGGATGTTGCTCGTAGTGTCGGCATTGCCTGTGCCTTGAAAGAACGCGGCAGCCATCGAATAGACCTGCGCATCGGCTTTGAGAAGGCGCTCCAGCTTCCCGAAAGGAAGAACCTTCCGACCTTCCTCCAACCGCAGGTGCTCCGGGTTGTTGAGTATCGACATCACGAACGGGAGGTTGCAGTGCTCAGGAGCATAGCGTTTCAGATACCAGATCAGCGCCTCCAAAAGCGATGAGGCCGAATTGTTGAAGAAATCAGAAGTCGAGTCGTCGGACTCCCGGCCCTGCACGGCAACGATAAAGGACTTCACGCGCGAGCGCAGCGATGCCTCGTCGGGAATATACTCCGGGGAGATCGGATTGATACGCACCGACCTTTCAGGGTCGAAAAGCGCAAAAACATGGTATGGAAGCCCAGCAGCCCGGAAGATCGGATAAAGAACCTCCGAAAGTTCATATTTTTTTAGGTCATGAACCAAGACTGACATACCGAATTGTGCTGCATGTCGGGCATAGGCCGTATTGCAACTCGCTGTCTTACCGCTACCCGAACCGCCGTTGATATAGGTTCCCTGATTGATACCCTTCACATAGTGCAGGTGGCCATTGCTATCTTCGATCTCCAAGTTGAACTTAGACCAGCCGTTCAGAAGCCGGCAAATCCGGACATACAGGAACCGCACAAGGGGAATGAGCAGGCATTGCCCCGCCAGCAACGGCAACGCCCATGACCATGTGTAGGTCCGCAGTGAAAGACCCGCCCAGAGGTAGAGTCCACCCGGAACCAGAAGCCCTGCAAGGCCTGCCATGATTCCGGCAGGACGTCGCCAGAGATAAAGCAGCGGGATCAACACCGCCGTCAACAGAAACCATCCCAACAGAGTCATAATCATTCGATGTTTTGGTATTTTGAAATCAAATCCTCCGTATATCGGAAGGCCATGCCGACGGGGTTGCACACTCCCTTCTGGAGCAACACGGGCAGAATTCTCCCGGCGATACATAATCGGCAAGGATCAACCGGTCCTGACGTCGCAGAATACATGGGGTCCGGCGCGGCTTCGCGGCAACGGCACTTATCCATTGAGAGAAACATATTGTTTTTGCCCGTCAGAAGCCACAATTCATCGATCTCAGGAAACTTTTCACAAATCATGTCGGCGACATGGATGGAAAGCCCGTTATTCCCTCTCTTTATCTGATAGAGGTTCTCACCACGCGGAAGCCCGATATGCCGGGCAAAGGCGTTAACCGACATACATGACCATCGAACTACCATTTCAATCCGCGGCCAAAGATCGGAATCTCTGTTACTGAACTTTGTCATAACGTAGACTCGTTTCCCCAGAACAAGACTATAATCAAGAACAGGATCGCCACGCCGGCAATAATCAAGGTGGACCGCGGAATAATCTCTCGCGGAGGTTCCGGCAAACCTTGCTCTCGCGCTTCAGCACGGGCTTCGCTGTTCCGTTTATCCAGTTTCGCCTGCTGACGCGCCATAAGCCAGACACCCAGCAAAATCAATCCGGCAAAAAGTTTCAATGCCAATTTCATCGTAAAATGAAGTTCATTCATATCAATATCCTTTGGTTAAAATTCCAACGAGTTTGAACGCTGCCTTTATCGCCAACTGCTGCGGAGTGACCGGCTGCACCATCTTCACCTGATCGGCCTTCGCCATAGCCTGCACCGAGACATCGCGCTGAGCAACGGCTCCGTAAACCTTATATTCCGGAACCGGACTCACCGAGCGACGGTACGAAGAGGATACACGCCGCTGCAAAGCCTCTTTCTTCGTCTTGGATTCCGCAGCCGAGAAATATTTGTTGATGTAGCGATTGAGATAGCTCTGCTGCCGCTGGATCTTCTCCAAGTCCTCTTGGGGAATTGTCTGGACAAGACGCTGAATAATATTCCGGCGCTTTTCCTCGATCCGGGCATAAACACCCTTCAGGGAGTCCTTATAGCGACGGGCCTGCTCCGGAGAATAATTCTGATCCACATACACCGAAAAGTCATGCTCGTTACGCAGCCGGACTTCCGGCCCAAACAACAGCTGGCTATGCTGCTCGAAGAGACGCTCCGCATGGGGCGATACCTCGCGGGCCAGTTCATTATTCATCTCAAGAATTCGCTCAGCACATTTATTGGGATCGAGAGTCGTCTCCCGGATCAGTTGTTCAAGTTGGGTTTGCTTCTCGACGAGAAGGTGATAACCCGGAAGTTCTTCACGAATAAATGCATCGATGGTTTTGGCAAAATCCGCCTGATGCTTCACGCGGATCTTGGAGAGTTCCGCGAACAACTCCTTCAACTGCTTCTGGAGCTGCCGGGGCTTCAGCTCCGGATGCTTCTTTTCGTAGATCTTCACTACTCCCGCCCGAAGGTCCCGCAAAGCCTTGTCCATATTACGGTCCTGAAGCGCCAAGCGCAGCAACGACTCCTCTTTGGCGTGAACGCCCAGCGTTTGATCCGCCAGCACGCTGCGTAGCTGCTCCATGAGTTGCATCCGCTCGGTCTGGAAATTCTCCAGCTGCACGGTCAACTCCGCCGCACGGTCCGCAGGACAGGCTGCGATCTCAAGGCGCAGCGCATCGAAGGTCGCAGGCTGCTCACAACGGCTTACGGCTTCCGCAATGCAGCGCCGGGCATCTTCCGGAAGCAATCGCTCCCGGACCATGCTCTCGAAATCCTTCATGTCTTTGACATACGCACCGTCGGCCCCAAAGGTCTCACGGGCAAAGGATGTCAGAATCTCACGCTGGCGCTCAGGCCAAAAACACTGTACATATTCCCCGACCAGCTGCCGCTCGGTATCCGCGAGGTAGCGGACGGCATTTTCCAGAAGTACCGAATCGCCTTCAAATACCTTATCCAGATACTCCGTCTGCGCGAACAGGCAGTCGGTATTGCGACGGGTAGCAATACTATCAAATACATAGTTTTCCCGATGCCAAGCATTCCGGTAAATCTCCGACCACTGATCAAAGACGTCCCGACGGCGATCGACAGCCTGGCGCATGGCCAACCCCTTGCGCAGGACCTTATGCGCAGTCCGGACCGGATGATATCCCCGTAGACCCGAAACCTCGACAGCCTTGTCTCCGAGGCCGACACCCAGACTTTGGCCCCAGTGCGGAAGCGAAAGGTCTTGATCCATAGTAACGCGATTCAATTCCTCCTGCAACTCCTCGACACTCGAATCCATCAGAGCGGTTGCATCCAACACTGGATTCAGCAGGCGAAGCTGACGGACCAACTGCCCCTTCAGACGCATCAACTGCCGTGCATCCAGCCGCTCGGCCTGAAGCAAGGATTCGTAGTACTCCCCATAGCCGCCGCTCACCAGCTGCCGGAACTCCGCGGCCTCCGCCCGGCGAGTCGCACGGTCTTGAGCCAACTGCTTTTCAAAGGCGAATCCGGACATATGCCGAAGACGCTTGGATACCTCATAGCTCTCGGTCTGCAACCGATGGTGTGCGAAGAGCCGGTCGAAAAGACGCTCGCATTCGATCTTGTACGCTTCGCGGTCAAAACCGACGCGAACAGCCTTGCCGTTCAGAACGTGTTTCTTGCTGCCCCGGCCATTCGCATTGGGGCTCAGGTTGATCGAATTGGTGATGTCACGACGGCTCACCGTGACGTGAATATGCCAGTTGTCACCGGCTTTCGGCATCATAGCCCGCAGGATCTCGTCACGCCCGCCAAGGCGGACATGGCTTTCCCGAACATATTGCGCTTCGAGATCTGCAATCCGGCGTTGCACGGAATCATCCTTTCCACCGCCGAGTTGCTTTTCCAGACGGGCGATCTCCTTGTCGATCCGGGAATTGTTACGCACATGGGGATCATGGCTCTTCCAGTAACGGTCCTTCTCAACCATCCCGAACCACATCAGGTCCCGGTTGTCGTGGATCTCAGGGTGTCCGAAGTTACGAGCATAGGCATCCATGCACTGTATGGCATAATCCTTCAGATAATTTCGCATCATATCATCCTCCAGCCTCGCAGGGATCGCCTCACCAGCTTCGAGGAGTGTCTGCTTCGTGTCGGCGATCGTACGGCGCAAATGGGCGATTTCTTCCTTCGAGGGAGAGATCGAGAATGTATAATAGCGGGCTTCCTTCTTCTTCAGCCCACGGACATTCGCATCGATGTTCTTCACGACATCCTCCGTATCGTAGGTATTGCCCGTGCCGTTGAAGAAATACTCTCGGCCTTCGACCCGGACCACATCGTTCTGCTTGTCCAAGTATGCAGACAGCTGGCGGGAGGAGGTCTCATCCAACTGCGATTGGATAAGGCTCTCTTTCTCAAGATACCCCGCATATTCGGCAACGGAACTCTGACCGTAGCGGGTGTTGTCTACATACTGCGTGACGTACATAATTCCTCGTATTCGCGTTTGAGCTGGTTGAAATCGGATTGCGACAAACGGATCTGCATGGCGGCATGACCTTCAAAATCCGTCGTACTGGTGGCAGCGGAAAAGAGACGCTCCAAGAGTCCGAACGAGCGAGGCAAACGATCGTCGGAAGAGGGAGCGGGAACATCGGGAGCATCCATATCCTGAGAAGCGCCGGAGAATGATCCGGGAGCGCTGCGGCGATCTTCGCGCACCAAACTTTTGATAAAATCTTCGGTACGTTCAACAGGACCAATAATCTTGGAAAGTTTGCCATTCAAACTCAGCATCGCCGTCACCAGACCCTTATAGTCTTCCGGGGATGGCAAATCCATACCGATATTACTCGAATAATAATGTGTAATGATACGTGTCGCTACTTTGGATTTTGACAAGTGCTTTCGCCTCGCAATTTCGACAAGTTTTTCATCCGCAGACTTCGTGATCCTGATTACTTTCTGAGATTCATCCATAGCCGTTTCCATGATTTACACAAGACAAATGTAACCCTTATCAATCTGTAAATCACAATCTTGCACCATAAGCAAACCATAAACAATTAATAATATCAATATTATTTTGAGGAAATGGACCTGATTTACAAACGCTTGTCACTAAATCGACTTTTTGGGAAGAAAATCACTACGAACATCTTACAAAGATTAACTTTTGCATTGAGTCGGGCCCAACGTCGGAGCACAAATCACTACAAACCAATAGATTACAGAAAAATGTTACACAAATTGCAACATAAATCCCGATTATTTCCGCAGGCCCACCAAGCATAATACAATAATATTCAGGAATTTACGCATAACAAAATCTTCCAAGAATCACGCTTCAGCGTGATTCCCGCTTGTTCACAGAAAAATGTTACAGGAAGGGCATTTTTCGACGGGCGTAAAGGCGTCCGGAAAATCCGCAGGAAGTAATGCGGATTTTCCGGAAAGATTGCGCTTGCGTAATCGCGCCTTCGCCAGTTGAAAAATGGTCGTCCGGTCGATGTCGGCGGACACCGGTTTTTGGGAAGAGCCGTGGCTCTTCCCGAATCCGTTGGCCGCAAAATGCCAGCCGGGAAACAATGTTTCCCGGCAACAACGGGCGGGAGTAACCGCCCGGCATTTTAGACATCGGAGTAACATTATTCTACCGCTCTCTTGCGGCGTTCCGCCGCAAGGTGGAGTTGCCGGAGGCTGCAAAAACAGCCTCCGGGAAATACCTTCGGACAACTCCGCACCTACAGCCGGACGCTTGTCGGCCGGCACGGGTGTAGGTGCCCTTTGCTTCTTTCTTCACGAAAGAAGGAATCCCCCGTCGGGGGAGAAAGGGGGTTTTGTCAGCTGCCAAAGCGAGGCTCCGGCGGAGCGTATGGCAGCGTTCAGACAAATACCGATGGTTTGCGACGAGTTCATCGAGGAGCAAATCGACTCCCAAATCTCCGCGTTGCGAAGATTTGGGAGTTCCCCCGCCGAGGCGGGGTGTTGAATAGTGAAGGGAAGAAACCAAAAACCAAGCCCTACACCAATCCGGAACGTCTGAGCGATCCGCCTCGGCTGCGTCCGCAGGTCTGCGGCGAAGCTCTGGACCGAATGGTGGTGGTGGCTTTCTGTGCGATGGGGTTGAGTCGGATTGTAGGTCAGGCCTACAATCTGCTCAAAGAGTAGGAGTGAATGACTTTTCTTTGGTTCGGGTTTCTTTGTGTCCCCAAGACAAAGAAAGCGGACGCGGTTTTGCTTCTTTTATCGCGCTGGCAGGATAAAAGAAGGTTTCCCCGGCGGGGAACGGAAAGGGGTAGCGAGGAGAGAACAGAGCCTTTTGAGCCCTTCAACGGAGCTCGAAAGGCTCGGAGCGACGAGCGGGTCGGCAACTGCCGGGCGCAAGGTCTCCGGCTTGCGCCCGGACGCCGAAGGCTACCTATCTCTGCGGCAGGGATTGCCGCAGGTAGGGGCGGTTCCGTGCTTGGCCGCGACAGCATGGTAGTCGCGGCCAAACGGAGCGCACCGGAGATTTCTTTGCCCCACTTTCTTTGGCTCTACGATACAAAGAAAGTGGGTAGCCGCCAAAGGATCAGAGATCAACATGCCGGAATAGCCGGCTACGCCGGCAGCCGGTCATGGCCGGTACCGATCTCAAACTAAAAACTATGTCCCGAAAGGTTATCAAAAAACAGCAACTCTAAGTGACCATCGCGCATGCGAGCGTAGCGAGTCGTCGGGCATACTTGACCCGACGCGATGGCCACGCAGCAAACTATTAGGAGTAAGGGAGAGCATCCGGCGAGCACGTCCCCGCGCGGTGAGCTATTGAGTGGATACTGGTGGATTCTTCGGAGGGGTATTTAGAAAAGACCTGCCAGTATTACGTAATAAATAGCTGCTCTTGCATCCTAAAAGCACGAAAAAATAAACGGCCCGGCAGGTTATACCTGCCGGGCCGCGATGTTGAATCGTGAAGGGAAGAAGAATTACAACAACCACTTCTTGCCTTTGTCTGTCTTACTCCAAATAACGATGGCGACTACCGCCACGATGATAATTCCGAAAATGTAAACCGAAGCTGGCATATTCAATCCTCCTTTACCTTAGTGTCCTTATCCCTGACTAAAATCAAGCCGCCGCCTAAGCATACCGCTGTTGTCAGCAAGCCCAAAACGTATATCAGCCACCGGACATCGCCCAAATCCGAGACCAAAGACATGACGACCACCGCGGTCAATACATACTTGGCGATGTCCATAAGCCATTTACCCAATTCCTTTCTCATAATGCAAATATAGCAAATTTTTCTCCAAAACGTATTTTAAACCATCGGCGGTCATAAGGCCGCCGATGGTTGTTGAGTCAGACCTGAAAACTCGTCACTCGGTAGAGAATCCTCGATCGCAGTTGGTTATTCTTATCAATCCACGCTTCTACCTTGCCTTCGGCTTCGATATAAATGAAGCGCCCTTTGGTCAGCAGTTTCAGAAGCCCCTCGGCAGAACTTTCCGGGCCGACGTAGATTTCGCACTCCGCCCACAGAGCAACCGTTGCCGGATTCCCCTGCTCGTCCGTTTCACCCGTCTTACGTTCGGCATACGCGACACTGAACGATACGAATTTGTGACCGCCGTCGCCCTCGCGGCATACGGCATCCCGGCCGATGTTGCCGACAATAGTAGTTTGTTTCATCTGAAAAATTACGATTGGCCTGTACATCGTGAGGTTCTGCGAGGCACTGCACCTCTAATTTACTGAAAATATTTTAGTTATCAATGACAATTCCGGTCGTTTTGTCTATCAATTTATAACTTGTGAAAGCCGCATTATCGCTACTTTCAAATTTCATATAAACCCAATCAACCCATAATGTCGCATGGTTGTAGCATTCACACTTTTCAGTCAAGACAATCGTTTTATTTTGAACCGGATATTTTTTCGTGAGCGTTACGTGCGTCTGTATCTCGTGAGGTGCTTCGGGAGCGAAATAATCAAAATATAAAAGCTGGGTACCATTCTCGTCATCCAGTGAAAACCATGATACATAACACAAACCTTTAATTCCCTTAACATAGTTGTAACGCTTGAGTGCTTTATTCAGCCAAACATGGGCGGCTTTCTCGTCGGAAAACTCCTTTTGTAATAATACTTGGTTACACATCTTGTCAGTGTAGGATTTAGTCAGGCATACCGTCGTTAAATAAGTTTTCATAATCGTAAAATTTTAACAGGTTAAATATTGCGCTCCGCTGGGGCTTCGCTCCCCGCCATCCGCCGACCACATCGAGCGGAGCTGGTTAATACGTCAAAGAACTTCTGTTGTCGAAATCCTGCTAACATCCTCGTCACGCCCTTTATCCTTTCTATCGAACATATCATTTTCTCGAAGGTATGCCGGGCTGTGGTTTCCCAGCCGACGGATGTTTTCAAGATTTCAAAGAACGAGGGTTCATCCCCTTACACGTTGCCTTCAGAGCCTTTCTGATACTCGTATCGAACGCTGACATTTTGAAATAAGAATGGAGCGTCCGCCCGTTCCACGGGAATGGGCGGACGCTCTCTACCGCTAAACCGGCGCAAGGGTTCTGGGAAATATTTTTGAAAAAATTTCTTCAGCGTGCCCCGGCCTGCCGGGGTAAATTTTTTCATCATAAACACACTTCCCGAAGGGACTTATAAAAAAATATTTACCGGGTTCATTGCCCGGCAAAATGCAGTGTACGTACTTTGTATCAGAATGGTCTGAAGGCAACGTGTAAGGGATGAAACCCGTCAGGTCGCAGAAATCTTGAATTCAGCCGGAGTGCGAAACCACAGCCCGGTCGTCCCCAGAGAGAAAATACCGCTCTCCCTCGCAACGCGAGGGGTGCCCTGCCGCGACGTGGAGAAACGAGCGACTTGCAACGCCCTGCAAGTCGTTCGTTTTAGGAGCGACCAATGCCCCGCTCGCGGGGCATGGTATGACATACGAGCAAAAAAGAGGGAGTATCTGAAAGGAAATATTTACCGACGGCTCGGCCAGCGGTGCCCGTCGATCACCGGAAACGAAACAGAAAAAAGGCCCCGGAGCTTTCGCTCCGGGGCGCATGCTACGGAAGTTCGTGGACTGTAATGAAGTTTTCGGGGCAGAAGCAACGCCAAGCATTACGCTCAAGGTCGAAATAATACACACAGTCGTTTGTCGAACGGCTGCGGGATTTACTTTCGGCCTGGTACTCTTCCAGCAAGCAGGGCTTCAGTGTCCCGAAAGCCTCCCGGAGTGTACCATCCTGTTTGCGGTAACTGAACCTCACGGCCCGATTACGCAACTGGATCATAAGATAATCCAGTTCATCGGTTTCCTTCAGGGCTTCATTCACTGACCTTTCAACCTCAAGAAGCAACGGCCAATGTGCCAGATTGTACTTGCGCTCCAACTTCATTGTGAGAATCCGGGTCAAACGCTTGTTATCCATAACTTTTTTGCAGACTTTATCCTCCTGCGCCGGAGTTCTACGCTGCCGAAACGCTCGAAACAGCGATGCGGCGCACAGCCGATCGCGGCGACTGACCGAAGGCAAGGACACGGAAGGAAATATTTACCGGCGGCTTGCCGGCGGGCGCGTCGCGCGGATAAATATTTCCGCACCGGGCCGACGGGCGGACGCAGCTCTCCAGCTGCGGAAGCTCCTTGCCGCTGTCGCAGCGATGTCGGCTAACTTTGCATCAATGTTGTGAGTGAGTAATACCGCTCTCCCCCGGACGGCGAGGGAGTTTGTCGGACGAAGCCGAACGCGAGCCGTGACGGGCGGCAACGTCGCCCGGCGTGGCAAGTTCAGGGGGTTCGGATGCCGTGCATAGGATCGAAGATCCGCACGGCGATATAGCCGGGAAACCGGCAGCCGGCTATGGACGGGACCGATTAATTCCGTAATATCAATATTACCGAAAAGGCCCCAGAGCAAAACTCCGGGGCCTGATGTTGATACGTGAAGGGAAGAAGATACTCACTTGCCACCGTTCATCAACTCGTCGAACTTTTCTACAAACGCCTGAGAGAAAGCACAACAATCGCAAACGTCACAACAGCCGGTGATACGATCTGACGGGCACGTTTCCCGGTAGGCTTGTATAGCCATTCGTCGAGCTCTGCTCCGTTCATCCATTTGTCCGGCCGGCTTAGTCAGATCCGCCATGTTACGGGTATAGATTTCGTTGATCCTCTCCTCCGGAACCTCAGCCTCCAGATCGGGATATTCGAGCATCAATGATTTGACAAAGTTGAGTTCTCGGCGAACCTGCTCCAGAGCGCCGAAGCGGATCAACTCCTGCACATCGCTCAAATGGGACATGGTCACCATCTGCACTTGTAATTTCATGGTTCTCAAAGTTTGAATTATCATTTCGGATTGTTTGTGATTCATCACATGGTTACCACGGCCGCCAACTGCTCTTGTCGGCATTTCGGAAAGATCCAGCCGGCGGCCGTGCGACCTTTGTATTTCAGATTCGGGTTCCGTTTCGCGCGGATATGCTCCAAAACTACCGCATCTGCCGGATCATCAGTAAAGATGGCCAATGCTTTCTCAGAATAGTCTACGATCAGGGCCCCGCGGTGCAAACGTCGGGCCGCAATGGCCGCCAGCCGTTCTCGATCTAATGCTGCGGCCATAGCCCGAACAATAAGCGCTTCTACCTGATCGGCGGCCAAGAACGAAGGGTATTCAAGATCCGCAATGACTCCGCTGGCCGAGTCGCGTTCATCAAAGATGAACCTCGTGCTGAAACGCTCCAAAGTCTTCAAGCCGACCAGTGTGTAGGAATACCCTACTCGATCGTCGTGCACAACTTCAACTACGACACATTTTTCGCAACTTCCGCTACCCAAGGTGATGCGATTTGCAACTTGGTGCAGTTGGCCGGTCTGCTTGTCCGTGTCGTAAATTATGCCTTTTGATGGGAATGCAATTCGTGCCATAGTTTTGTGTGTTTAAGAGGGGCAGACGTGAATCCGCCCCGGTTCTGTTTATTCGTCCTCGACTTTGACGAGCTTGTACTGCTCGATCAATTTGTCGAATTTCTTTTTGGCCGGTCGGAACGTATAGGAGGTATGCACACATACTCCGTTGAGTTCGACGTAAAACCAATGTACGGATGGAATGTATCCGATCGATGCGCAATCACACTCCGACGCATAATCGAATGTCCTCCCCGCTTTCAATTCCCGTTCTGTCATATTCTATAATTTTAATACATGGGATCATAAGGTTCATCCCAATCCACCTCGTCACTCCATACGCTGAATTCGAGTCCCGAACTGATCCGCACGAGAACCTGGGGATAATCGTATTCTACGAATTCGACACGGCGATACCCTAAATAGGGTTCTTTCAGGGTTCCGGATTGCCCTTCTTTCAATTCGTCATTGTCCATTACCTTTAACTTTTACTTCATAATTCACAAACTTACCGATTTGCCCCTGTCCGAATAGTGTCGTCAGAAACTCATTGAAAGTTGCAACCCTTATCTGGGTAACATGATCCGGGAGAGTACACCGGAACATTCCATCCGTTTCTTTGAAGAGTCGCCAGGTAGCATGGTTCCAATCCTCAATAACAATTACGGATTTCATTAACGTAACCTCTATTGTCCGCATGGTAGTATAAGCGGCTGACCTATACGCCGCAAGGTTTCAGTAGTTCATTGTTTCCGCTCCATCCACCGTAATCTCCCGAAGAATACAATCGACGGTGATTCGCCGCCCGTCGATGTCGATCTGCCAGCCTTCGCAGAGGTTCCGGGCCCAAACCAACCGGGTAGTATCCATTCGCCGGCCGAAGTAGATCCGGCGTCCTTCCCGGAACAGGAAGTTCTGACGCCGGATCTTCTTAACGATCGTATCAACGATGCAAGGCTTCGAACAGCATGATCTTCCGGATCTCCGCGATATCGTCGTTGGTAACATGGCCTACAACCTGAATGTTATGCGAAATAGCCTCCTTAATCTCGATGATGGCCCCGGTGCTCTCTTTCCAGTTGTCGAGCATATAGATACAGTCACAGTTGCGAAGCAGGTCGAGATCCCGGTCCATGTGCCTCTCCCAACGCTCTTTTTCGCCGACTCCTTCTGAAATCCATTGGTGTTCATCGGAAAGCCCTATTTCATAAGGATTGACTACTTTTGCAATATCGGCGAGAGTTCTCTCTACTTCAGAAAATTTCTTACTTGCCTCAATGGGAGTCAGACCCGTTATCTTTCCGCTCAGATAGATCGATTTCGGAAATGGCCGCCGCATCAGATCCGGCGCATAAGTGTTCCAGATACGAATAGCATCCAACCGATCTATGCCTTCAAAGGCGTCGAAGAGTTTGTTGAGTTCTGTCCGTTCCGCAGCTCCTTTGTCCCATGTGACGGAATCTTCCGACCAATCGTAGGTCCAATCGTGTTTACGGCACTTTTCTTCGAACTCACGTAATTTATTTGCTTCCATAATTACTTAATTAAAAGGTTAACATTTGCGCTCCGCTGGGGCTTCGCTCCCCGCCATCCGCCGACCACATCGAGCGGAGCTGGTCAATATGTCAAAGAACTTGTATCTGAAATCTTGCTTACATCCTCGTCACGCCCTTTATCCTTTCTATCGAACAACTTCATTTTCTCGAAGGTTAGCCAGGCTGCGGGTTGCCGGACGATGGATGTTTTCAAGATTTCAAAGAACGAGGGATCATCCCCTTACACGTTGCCTTCAGAGCCTTTCTGATACTGGTTCCGATCGGTGAGATTTTGAAATAAACACGAGCTGCCGCCCGTTCCTTTGGAATGGGCATAGGCGGCAGATCAATACCTATAAACCGGCACAACAAGGGTTCTGACAATTATTTTTGAAAAATTACTTCAGGGTGCCCCGGCAAAGCCGGGGTTAATTTTTTCACCCGAAGGGCCGCAGGAAAATAATTGTCAGGTTCATTGGCCGGCAAAATCCGCCGATCGACCTTTGTATCAGATATGGCCTGAAGGCAACGTGTAAGGGGTGAGACCGCAAGTGGCGAAATCCTGAAAACAGCAGGAGTCCTAAACCCGCAGCATGGTCGGACCCAGAGAGGAAATACCGCTCTCCCGAACGAAGTGAGGGGTGCCCTGCCGCGACGTGGAGAAACGTACGACTTGCAACGACCTGCAAGTCGCACGTTTTAGGAGCGACCAATGCCCCGCCTGCGGGGCATGGTCAAACCCTTCCAGCGAAGAAAAAAAGAGAACCGGTTTCCCGGCTCTCAGTAATCAGCCTTTGAGCATGATCGCCTTCATGTGAACCTTTTTTGCGACTTCGGGGCTTATTTTCATAATCCGGGCGAGTTGTTGATACGGTTTAATCCCGGACGGGGTATGAATAAGCCAACGATCGATGTCCTCGACGTAATGCTCGGTAACTTCCACAAGCCGGTCGAGGTTCTCAACCAAGGACTCGGCTGCAATACACGCTACGGATTTGAGCACATGCCGGTCATAATCCTGCACTTCGACATCGTAGCAGCGGGGATGCTCCGCAGGATAAATCACTACCGGACCGCGATGTTTGAACGCATCGACGAAAATAACCAGACCGACACGGCCATCGGTATTTACGCCGATGGCCTTTGTGGCACCCCAACACATCAGAGTCGGAGCATCTTCTGCGAGGATCGACATGATCGCATTGCAAATTTCCACACCTTGTTTCATAACATTTTTGCAGACTTTATCCTCCTGCGCCGGAGTTCTAAACTGCCTGAAACGCTCAGAACAGCGATGCAGACA
>ERZ1673698.526-NODE-526-length-58167-cov-40.294638_pt1 | contig 58167 bp, 43 predicted proteins | sample MGYA00580228_ERZ1673698 | MGnify/ENA primary metagenome ERZ1673698 (study PRJEB41218, sample SAMN15661768) | gut metagenome | host: Homo sapiens | place: Canada: London | collected 2015-08-20/2019-03-30 | study: EMG produced TPA metagenomics assembly of... | reverse complement strand
TAGAGCAAAGGACTGAAAATCCTTGTGTCCCCGGTTCGATTCCTGGTGGTACCACACAAAAGGCTGACTTTCTTACGAGAGTCAGCTTTTTTTGTTTCTCTTCAAGTAAAGTGCTCAAAAGATTTCTTACGCTCCTTTTGTTGGTCTTCTTCGGAAGTTGTAACAACTCAGCCCCCCTTAGCCATAAGTAGTTACTTTAATACTATACAAATTGTTTTCTGTTCATTATGAATTTGTTCTGTCTCTTGTAGATAAATCTCCGTTCCGTGATACGGAATGTGCGTTCCGTGCTTTGGAATGGCCGTTCCGAATCACGGAATGGCGGTTCCGTATCACGGAACGGAGATTTTTGTAGGCTAAGCAAAACATTTATATAGTATAAGAGTAAAATTTCGACCTGTACGGTTGGAAAGTCCCAAAACTTCTATAAGCAGCACGCCCTGAAAGGGCAGAAGCTCTTAGCCCAGGGCAGCGCCCTGGGTATAATGGCAATTGGTAAGGCGCCCTGTAAGGGCAAAAGCTTTATTAATTGTCTGGAGTTTTAAAGCTTCTGCCCTTTCAGGGCGTGCTGCTTTTGTGCCTTTCAGGGCGTACCAACCGTACAGGTCGAATTTCTCCAGTATTAAGCGGCAGTTTCTTTGGGTCGTAAGGCTGATAACCCAAGTATCGCATTTGTCGCTGTCAGTTCTCCGTGTGGGTGCTGAGTTGTTACCCGAAGTTTTCCTTTTGGTTGATTTTGTTCCTTTTTGTGCCATTTTGATAGTCTTTTTCCTTGGTGAATGATAAATTGTCAGAACACCACTTATGCAAACGTTTGCGTAGCTTTTTTGACGAAAACATATCCGTCCTTTATTATTTTGTTTTACTTTTGCAGCAGAAACTCAAAACAACAATCTACTAAAACGCTAAAAACAATGAAAAAAGTGTACTTCATGTTGTTAGGAGTGCTTTTGTCTACTGCTGCGATGGCAGACAACAAGCAAACCGTAACAATCGGAGGCTCGCAGGTTGGCAAGACCGTCAAAGAAATCACCTTCGATGGTGACAATGTCAATCTTACTTACGACGATGAGACTACTGAGACTCAGGACATGTCGCTTGTGAAACTTTCTTTTGCTTATATCACCACAGGTATCAGCAACATTGAGACAAGCAACAAAGTTCTCGCAGGCAAGGTGTTCAATCTTAATGGTCAGCTTGTGGGTACTTCTACCCAGAACCTGAACAAGGGTATCTACATCGTGAATGGTAAGAAAGTAATCATCAAGTAAAAAAGGAGGAACGTAAAATGAAGAAAATGGTATTTACTCTGGCACTCCTCTTGATGAGCTTGAGTGCTGCCATGGCACAGACATGGACATTTGGCGCAATGAGCGAGGCTGATAAGGCTTTATGTGCAGCTGATGCTAATTGGGTAAAGGGAACTGATCGCTACGGCTATACCTTAGCTTTGGAGAATGAAGCTCTTGTTGCAAATGGCTCAGAATTGGCTTATACCAAGGGCTTGAAGTTTACTGCTGGTGCTCCAACAGATAAGTTAGATTCAAAAGCAAAGGTTCGCTTGAACTATGGTTCTTCTCGCTTGGAATTGAACGGAAATGGAGTTTCTTTGATTATTCCAAGTCTGAAGGCTGGTCAGAAAGTAACTGTTAGTTGCTGTACTGGTAAAACTGACGTTGCTCGTGGTTTGAATGCAACAAACATTACTCCTGTTTCTGGTTCTTTTAATGCTACTTCTGCAGATAAAGTAACAAACGTCGGAACGGTAACTGCTGATGGTGATGTTGTTTTGACCACAAATGTTGGTGGTATGTACATCTACAGCATCAAGGTTGAGACTGTAGGTGGCGGATCTACCGATACTCCTGGTTCTACCGACAAAATTACCCATGCCGTTGCTCGTAACAGCAAGGTAAATCAGATGTATGTTACCACCAAGTCGGGTGATGTGAAGTATTACAATACTGCCGACTTGACAAGTGTGAAGTTCGAAGGTGACAAGACCATCATTGCTCCTAAGTCTGGTGCAGAGAATGATGAGTACAATGCTTCAGTTCAAGCCATCAGCTTTGCTAAGAAGGCCGATCAGGGCGAAAGTGGTGATATTGACAATCCTGCAGGTGTGATTCAGATTACTGAGGCAAAGGGCTGGCAGGAGTCTGCCTACCTGAAGTGGGCTCCATTCGAGGGTGCTTCTTCTTATAATGTATATGTAGATGGCAAGAAGATTGATGCTCAGTTGATTCGTCAGTATGCTTCTTACTATCGTGCAGATGTTCTCGGTTTGAAGGCTGGTACTTATTCTGTAAAGGTTGTTCCTGTCAATGCAGAAGGTACAGAGATTGCTGGTGCCAATACAGCTTCTAACTTGGTAGTAAAGAGCTACAATCGTGAGGGCTTTGCTCATTTCAAATATGATGGTGTAGGTGCTTATAATAATGATGGTACTTTGAAGGCTGGTGCTAAGGTTCTGTATATTACAGCCAAGACAGCTAAGACCGTTTCTACAACTGTCAATACAGGTAAGCCAGAGACGATTACAGGTCTTCAGGCTATTATTGATGCTTACCAAAAGGGTGAGGATACAACTCCTATCGCATTCCGTATCATCGGTAAGGTAAGCCTTTCTGACTTGGACGGAATTTCAAGTTCTGAAGAAGGTTTGCAGATTAAGGGTAAGGGTGCTCACTCTGTAATGAACATGACTGTCGAAGGAGTCGGTGATGATGCTACTGTACATGGATTTGGTTTCTTGCTTCGTAATACCAAGAGTGTAGAGTTCCGTAACTTTGCTATCATGCGTTGCCTGGATGATGCTATGTCTCTTGATACTGATAACTCTCATGTATGGATTCACAACATGGATCTCTTCTATGGCAAGAAGGGTGGCGCTGCCGACCAGGCCAAGGGTGATGGTACTGTAGATATCAAGGGTGACTCCCAGTATATAACTGTAGCATACAACCGTTTCTGGGATAATGGTAAGGCTTCTATGTGTGGTATGAAGAGTGAATCTGGTCCTAACTATATCACTTATCACCACAACTGGTTTGACCATTCTGACTCTCGTATGGCTCGTATTCGTACCATGAGTGTTCACATGTACAACAACTACTATCAGCACAATGATGTTTATGGTATTGGTGCAACCAGTGGCTCAAGTGTGTTCATGGAGTCTAACTACTTTGATGCTACCAAGCGTCCTATCATGAGTTCTCTGCAGGGTACTGATGCCAAGGGCGATGGTACTTTCTCTGATGAGAATGGTGGTTTGATTAAGGCATACGGCAATGTATTTGCCAACAAGCCTGAAAACTTCAGCTATATCACATATGCAGACAATAACACAAGCTTTGATGCATACGAGGTTTCTGATCCAAGTGAGCAGGTTCCTACAAGCGTAAAGACTTTGGTTGGTGGTACTTCTTACAACAACTTCGATACCAATCCAAGCCTCATGTATGCATATTCAGCAGATAAGGCAGAAGATGTTCCTTCTATCGTAGAAGGCTTCTATGGCGCAGGTCGTTTGAATCATGGTGACATTGATTTCGTTATTCCTGATGAGACAGTCGTAACAAATGGTCATCAGCAGCCATGGCCTGCTTTGGCAAGCATTCTCGACTCTTATACTTCTGGTGTTGTTAAGGTGTTCGGTGAGAGTAATGCTTCTGGCGAAGGTGGCACAGTAAATCCTACTCCAGATCCTACCCCAGATCCAACTCCTGATACTCCAGATGTTCCAGTTATTGAGGGTACAGTAACTTGCAGCTTTGCAGCTGATGGTACTCTTTCAAATAGTGCATTTGCTTTGACAGGTACAAAGAAAAATGTAAGAAAGGAGAGTACCACAATAGAAGGTGTTACTTATTCCGCAAGTCTTAAGATGGAAGACGGTACAGAAGTATCTTTCACCACATCTCAGAAGATGACTCTGTATGTATATTATGGCGTTTCTGGTACAAAAACTAATGTAAAGGTTGATGGCGTAAAGCAGGCAGGAGCTCCTACAACAGTTGTGCTTGAGGCAGGTGCTCATAAGATTACAAAGGGTGATCCAACTACAATCGCTCTCATCAAACTTGTACCTGTAACAGAATAATAAACATGTTTTCCTCAATGAGGAAAGATATATAAAATGAAACAAACTAAGGGCTGTCTCTTCTTGACGAGGACAGCCCTTTTTTCTCAAAGGAACAAATTAAACAAAAACTAATCCTATAATTAAACAAATTAACTCTATCGTTTCTGCACAGCTTAAGGCTGTTTGTCGTAAAACTCTCTTGGCTTCTGCTTTGCTCTGTGGCTTCTCTATGATGGCAAATGCACAGACCCAGGATGGTCGTGACTTCTCTTTGGATGGCTTCGCTGCCTATGAAGGTACTCCTGGTACCAACTGGTATCGTGCCGGAGGAACTACCGGTGGTGTTGGTGGCAAGGTGGTAAAGGCAGACAACTTCTCTCAACTGCAGGCCTATCTCCAGGCAACTGACCCATATATCGTTATCGTAGATCATGATATTACTACAGGCATCAAGTGCTATGTGGATGATCTGAGTACAGGTCGTTTGCTTGATGACCAGAGTGGAAAAACTGGCGTGGAAACAACATATGGCGAGCGCATTATGGTTGCTCCTAACAAGACTTTGATTGGTGTGGTGGACCCTGCAACAGGCAAGGCTCCTCTCTTTTCTCATATCACCTTCGTGATGCAGTCGGTTGATAACATCATCATCCGTAACTGCCGTTTCACCATGAAGGGTGTTCCTGTGCTCAAAACAGGTGAGAATAAGATTGTGGCTTGGCGTAATGGAGCGCAAGTAGAAGTGGGCGACCCTGACTGCATCGGGATTCAGGCAGATAAGGTAAGTGCCAAGACCAACTGGGGTGGACATATCTGGGTTGACCACTGTGAGTTCTTCAATGGTGGTGCAGCCAATAAAGACCGCTATGATGGTTTGCTCGACTGTAAAAACAATGTGCAGTGGATGACTTTCAGCTATAACTATTTCCACGACCATGACAAGAGCTGTCTTTTTGGTAAAGGTAATAGCGACATTTATGATGGTTGTCGTACTATTTCTTTCCACCACAATTTCTTCTACAACATCCAAGGTTCTCGTCTCCCTCAACAGCGAGGTGGTCATATGCATTATTATAATAATTATATGAAAGGGTGTCAGGATGGTTATCGCCTTAATGACCAGGCAACAGGTTACATAGAGGCTTGTTATTTTGAAGATACTAAGTCTCCTATCATGTCAAAGGGTGAAAAGGGTCTCCATGTCAACAAGACAGATGGTTATGATGTGATATTCAAGGGATGCTCCAACTTGTTGACTGGATATGACAATATTGATGGAGCAAAGATTAACGGTCATGTTACTTTGGCATCTTCCGATTGGGCGCCTACTCAGACTGCTCCTTCTTACACCCAGCATTATCTCGACAAGACAGTGGATGTTCCTGCCATCTGCGAGAAGTATTCTGGCGCAGGCAAGGTAGAAATATGGAAGGCTTATACCGATGTACTTCCTACAGCAGATATAGCCGAGTTCGATCATGCCATCAAGAACTACTGTACTGCCAAGACCTATGATGCTAATGGAAAGGAGATGTCTGGTGCCTCTACTACTGGCATCGAGATTTTTGATTATGCTGCTGCTCAGACAGCCAAGGCCGAGTACTTCGACCTCTCTGGCAAGCGTCTGTCTGCTCCCGGTCATGGTGTCACCATCGTTAAGGCTACCGACGCTCAAGGTCATGTATCCGTCAAGAAAGTTGTGAATATGTAATTGAACTTTCACAAAGTGCTTTAAGTACGGGCTGAAAGCCCAAAAGCTCTTAGCCCAGGGCAGCGCCCTGGGTCTAATAGTAATCGGCAAGGCGCCCTGAAAGGGCAAAAGCTTTAAAACTTCAGGCACTACATAAAGCTTTTGCCCTTACAGGGCGATAGGCTAACGCCCGTAACAACCCAGGGTGTTGCCCTGGGCTAAGAGCTTCTGCCCCTTCAGGGCGTGTGGAACATACTGGGGAAAGTTTAATTGAACTTTAAGTTGTGAATTTATAAAAAGATTGTATGGTGTTCCAACTCCGTTTGGTGTCATTAGTTTGACATCCTAATGAGGTTGGAACTTTTTTTCTTTGCCGTTATTAAGCATACCAAAATTGGTTTCAGTTTAATACCTTTGTTCGCAAGTGTGATTCTCTGCGAAGCACCTTATTTACTGATAGCTGACGATGTGCTTCTTTAGGAGATAACGATACGTAACTATAATTGACAGAGACAAAAGAAAAGCGGGAAGACGCCTGTTGCGTCCTCCCGCCTGATGATTTTTTAAAACTCTAAGTTTATTCTTGCTTGAATCCTTGTGTTATTCGTTCTTGAATCCATAACCATTCAAGAATCCACCTGTTGAAATCATATTAGGAGTGAATGGCCAGAGGTAAATAGGAGCCTTGACATAATCGTAGTCGTAGAAGAGATACTTATAATACTCGTCATCGTTGTCCACAAGATCCTTACCCCAATTAACCTTCTTGTAACCGGTGTCCTCAAGAGCTGCAGCTTCCTCATCAGAAACTTTTGTGAACAAGCCCTTGATGGCAAGGTTAGTCGTTGTCTTTGAGCCATAGCTCAATCCGTAAGCCTCCCAGTTATCATTCTGGCCACGCCATGAAGGATAGAGAATAGGGTCGCTTTCCTGACCCTCTGGGCACTGAGCTGTCAAACGATAGCCCTTCTCAGCCTTGGCATCTACACTCTTGGTGTAAATATATTCAGAGATGGTATTACCATTATCGAATGTATAATAGCCATTGGCCTCCAAGCCATCCAACATCTTGCGAGTAAGCTGTTTGATTTCGCGAATCTTCTCAGGAAGCAAACCTGTACGAATCAATGTGAAACGACGGTCGCCCTCGCCAGCAAACTCGAAGCCACGCTCATCGATGATGGCCTTGAGCAAAGAACCCTCTTTAGTGATAAAGCCTTCTACGTTAGCCTCAGCAGGTGTGTGGAATGCACGGTTACGAATCTTTGCGAGGTAAGTCTTAGCTTCTGCGCTGTTAGGATCAAGAGTAGCACAAGCCTCGGCGTAACCCAAATAGATTTCAGACAAACGCATATAAGGAGCATTGATACCAGAACGACGCTGATTAGCTGTCCAGATATTGCTCTGGCGATTCTCATCCCACTTGTTACAGCTGATACCACCACCAGCAGCCTTAGAGTTAGGCTTGAGAGGTATCAAGGTTTCATAGCCCTTACCCGTACTGCCAGTAACTGTACAAGATACATCACGGCGCAAGTCCTTAGGATCGAATACACCATAATAGAATGCAGGATTGATACGTCCCTGGCCATAGCTCTTACATGGGTAAGCATTCTTGCTACCACCGCTAGAAGGACGACCTAAAGAATATGGACGAGCATCATTGTTGATGATACCATCTGCTCCCTGTGTATAAGGCTCCTCGTAAATACTTTCATCAGCATAACCATCGTCTGCACCATGCAACTGCTGGAAGAAATACTGATAAGGGTTGCCATACACACGTCCTTGGCCATCAGTCTTACGAGGATCGGTATCATGGAACACAGCAGTACCAGGATTATCGATAGCCTTCTTAAAGTAAGTTTTGGCAGTCTCGTAAAGGTTGCGCCAATCAGAGCGACGACCATAAGTAGAACCATTGTTTTCTGTACCAATAGTCTCGAATGTCAAGGTGTTGCCTTGTCCATCCACACGCTTGATGTCGTTACGACGAGTCTGATAGCCACCAGCCTCAAGAGCCATGCGGCCAATCAAACCATCCACGTATGTTCGAGAATAATAGTTCTTAGCACTTGCTTCGTATGTTGGGCATTTTCCCAAGACATACATCAAAGGCTCCACCTTCTTCAACTGGTCGATACAAACATCATAGATTGAATCGCGAGAAGCCAAGCCCGATGCAACTACACCAAATGTAGATTGGAACTGAACATCACCAAAGTATTTGATAAGCTCACGATAGCAAGTAGCGCGAATAGCAACTGCCTCGCCATAGAGTTGGCTCAACTCTGTTGGCTCTGTCTGTTGCATCATCTGCTGATATTCAGAAGTCTTCTCAATAGCAGTTGTGATAGCATTACATCTACCAATAACAGAGAATAGACAACCATAAGTACCGCTTGTACCTTCCTTTTGATAAGAAAGCAAGCCATAGGTACCAGCCTCGGTTCCATTACGATAGAAGCCCTCAGGAATATGACGTCCAGGCTGATTAGAATAAGCCTCAGGATGGCGCATGATGTCAGAACCCGCAATATCCGCAGCATAATACAAGCCATCACCGAATATATGGCTACCAAATGCACCATGCATTTGGTATTTTGCACCATTAAGAGCAGCCTGAGCTGTGGTTATATTCGAAAACACAAAGTCTGCATCATTGGTTGATGGCGATTTTGTCTCCAGATAATCGTTACATGAGGTGGCACCACCAAGGATACCTGCCGCACATAGAGCGATATATAAAAATCTATTTTTCATGTTAAAATTTAGTTTTATAGATTAGAATGCTAAGTTAAGGCCGAATGTCCAAGAACGAGTCTTAGGATAAGCCTGGTAATCATAGTTAGGTGTAGGGAATCCGTTGCTACCTGCGTTGATATCAGTGTTGACATCAGGATCGATTCCGCTATAACCCTTGATGCAGAAGAGGTTGGTTACAGTAGCATAGATACGGAGGTTGCTGATGCCGAGAGGCTTCATCCATGTCTTAGGGAATGTGTAACCGATAGAGAGATTCTGCAAACGCAAGTAAGAAGCATCCTCAATGAAGTCGCTTGTTACCAAACCATACTCGCAATATGGCAAAGCATACTTGGCGCCAGCATTCAATGTACGGAGTGCATCAGGATCGGTAACTGCATAGAGGTTGCCGTTGGTATCTACATCGTACATCTTCCAGCAGTCACCCAACTCAGAAAGGCGTGCTGAACCAAAGCCAATATCCTTGTTACCCATCATATCATGCATAACATTGGCATTGTAAACATCACCACCAATCTGGTATGTGAAGTTAGCATTGAAATCAAAGCCCTTATAACGGCCAGAGAGGTTGAAACCACCTGTATGCTTTGGTTTGGTCTTACCAATGATAGTAACATCTTCTGTTGTAACAGTACCATTATCATCTACATCGGCAAACTTATACATACCAGGGAATGCGGTTTGTCCTTCTGGAGTCTTGTAAGCCTTGGCGCAACCAGCTGAGTAGTTGCAGACCTTGTTGTCAGGAACACTTTCCTTCAAAGTCCAAACACCATTTACAACGTTGAAGTCGTCTACAGTATAATAGCCCAAAGACTTGTAACCCTGAATCAAACCAACAGGCTGTCCTTCGCGGATAATGTAGTCGTAGTTAGGCAAACGCATGGTAGAACCCCAGTTGGTATGGGTATCAGCCAAGACACCATCGAAGAGTTCGTCTACATTGTTGTGGTTGTAGTTGTAGGTCATGCCAAATGTCAAGCCCCAATCCTTCTTGTTAACAATGTCATAGCTCAAAGCAAGCTCAATACCCTTGTTAGAAGTCTTACCTACATTCTGGAACTGCCAGTCATAACCAGCAGATGTATCAACAGGCACCTTCATCAAGATGTCCTTTGTGGTATTCCAATAGAAATCCAAAGATCCACGCAAGCGACCATCCCAGAAGCCAAAGTCGAGACCTAAGTTGCGAGAAATGGTTGTCTCCCACTTCAAGTCAGGATTTGCCATAATGTCACCAGGCTTATAGGTTGTAACTTGCTGACCATTTACCTCGATAATCTCTTCTTCCCATATTGTTTCAAACAAAGAAGCATCAATATCATCGTTACCAGATGCACCGACAGAGAGACGCAGTTTCAAGTTGCTCAACCAATCCTGTGTACCCTTCATCCAAGGCTCATCAGAGATACGCCAAGCAGCAGCGGCTGCAGGGAAGTAACCCCAGTGATGGTTAGGAGCGAACTTAGAGCTACCATCAGCACGGAATGTAGCTGTGAAGAGGTAACGGCCTAAATAAGAATAGTTGGCACGGCCAAACCAAGAAGTGGTATGACTTGGTATCGAGATTTCTGATTTATATGTATCAGGCTTGTTGGCTGCATTGGGGTCTTGATGAGAACCACCAAGATGACCAAAGGCTGTCTTCATGTCCCAACCCAATGGATAGCCATATCCATCGAATGTAGTTGTGGTCGACTTGCTTGACAGCACCTCATTACCAACCAAGAAGTCCAGTTTATGGTCTTCACCCAAACCTTGAACAGCATAGTTGATGGTAGATGACCAACGCACGTTGTAGCCATCGCTCTTTACCTGCTGGGCATGGTTGTATTTATTCTCATAACCATCATCCCAAGTCTGTTGGTCACGCCAGTTGCGAGCCAAAGTCAACTCAGTCTTGCCAGTCAAGCCCTTGATAGGAGTCCATGTCAAAGAGTTTGTGGCACGCAAACGATGATGGGTATTGGTCTTAGTATAGCTATCATAAATAGAAACTGGGTTCATGTATGGATCTACATTGACATCACCCATGGCCAACAATGAAGGATCATCAGTACCTAATGGAGTATCAATTGGACGATATGCATAAGAAGAAGTGGCATACTTGAACTGGTTGCCCTGGAAGCGCATCTCGCTGTAACGAGCATCGAGGTTCCACTTCAAGTTCTTGGTAATGTCCTGAGCCAACTTGAAGTTAGCATTCCAACGACGGAAGCCTGTATTCTTCAAAGAACCCTTATCATTGGTGTAGTTGATAGAAGCATAGTACTTGGTATGCTCAGTACCGCCACTGATACTCAGGTCGTGGTTCCAGGCGTGAGAACTGCTGAGCAGGTCGTCCTGATAGTTGTGGGTACCCATGTTGCGGTATTCCTCCAAGTGGTTGCCGTTCTCGCTGCCCAGACCAAAATACTTGGCTACATTGGTTCCGTAGCTATCACCATAAGATGTGGCGTAGCTCCAGTTGCGCAACACATAGTCGTAAGCGCTTTCGGTATCGTAAGTAGTAGGTTTCTCCTTGGCAGAGTAGTACATGTTGTACTTCACCTGTGCCTTGCCTTCTTTGGCGCTCTTGGTGGTAATCATGATGACACCATTGGCACCACGTGCACCATAGATGGCTGTAGAGGCAGCATCCTTGAGCACATCGATGCTCTCGATGTTGTCGGCAGGGATATCATCGATACGAGACACCTGCACACCATCGACGATGAAGAGAGGGTCGTTACTCTGGGTGATAGAACCACCACCACGCACACGAATACTCATTGTGGCACCTGGACGGCCATCCTGAGAGGTAACAGACACACCTGGCAACTGACCTTGCAAAGCCTCGGCCACATTGGCCACAGGGTTGGCAGCCAACTTGTCGCCAGTAACAGAAGCCACGGCACCCGTCAGGTCGCGACGCTTCATCGTGCCATAACCGATAACCACCACCTCGTCGAGGCTCTTATCGGCAGACTGCATGACGATGTTCAGCGCCGACTGGTTGCCCACGGTGATGGTTTGTGTTTTACATCCTAAATAGGAAATGGTGATCTTGTCACCAGGCTTTAGGTTTTGGAGACTGAAGTTACCATCGATATCGGTAACTGTTCCACCCTTTCCGGCTTGGATAGTTACACCAATTAATGGTTCACCTGTAGCATCCTTCACATTACCTGTGATGGTCTTTTGTGCAAATGCACCGACGCAACACAGGCTAAGAGACAGAGCCAAAGCTCCCTTCTTGATTTGTTGATACATAAATGGTTTGTTTTTAGTTATACATTAAGAAATGTTTGTTTTCTTTTTTGTTTATCGTCAGTAGATAACTTCGTTTGTTGCTGCCAAAAGTAGCAATAATCTTTTATAAAGTAGATAAGTTGGATGCAAAATTAGCAGTATTTAACGCATTTAACGCTAAATACTGCTAAAAGTTCTTATTTTGTTTGGTATTTCAGAACATACCACAGGTCTCTGATGCGTGCTTCGGGATCCCATTTGCCATCAAAGGTCCAAAGGGCAGTAAGGCCATGGAAGGCTGGATGGCCAGGAGCCTGGTCGAGATTGTCGCGCAGCCATCCGCTGTCGCCTCCCTCGCGTTCGCAACCATAATAATATACGCGCAATCCCCAGGGGCAAGGGTCGAGCACCTTGTCGCTATAGGCATAGCTGATGTTACTGTCGAGGATGTTTTTCGACATACGGCAGTGGGCCAGATAGAACTGGTGGTCGTGGTGATAGCGTCCCAACTTGGTGGGCGAGAGGGCATCGAAGGAAGAACATGTCACGACAAACTTGTTGTTGATGTCGCCTCTGCCGTCGTGCCAGAGGATGGCTCTGCTGTTGCCGACAAACTTGCAACGTGTGGCATAGCATCTGCCACGAGGACACATAAAGTCGACACCCGGACAGCGCAGGTAGAGGTCGGCATGATAGTACATTCCTCCATTCTGACACCATAGCGAGAGGGCATCGTTGCCGTCGGCAAAGATATTGCTGTTGATGACGATGGTGCGCGTTGCCTTGCCATAGATGGCCATCTGGTGTGTGGTGGTCTTCTCCACCGTGCTACCATAATTATTATATACGGTGATGCCGCTGATGATACAGTCGTTGGCGTTGTCCTGCAGTACGATGACCCCCATGTGTACAGGCTTTCCCTTGTATTCCTTAATGGTTTGTGAGGCTGTGGTCTCGGCATATTGGATGATGACACTGTCGCGGTCTTCGCCTACGAGCACGATGTTGGGACGGTCGATAATGACCTTCTCGTGATACACTCCGTTGCGGATGAGTATCTTGAAAGGCTTTGCTGGGTTCTCGGGAGCCTTCTCTATGGCATCCTGTATGCGCTCGCCGGCATTGACTATTGCATCGAAACATGACAGCTCTGGCTTTGAGAAGCGGTTCATGTTGATGAGTCCACGCTCGTTGGCACCGGGCGAGTTGAGGCTGAGGTTCAGCTTGTTGGCCGTATCATACTTGTCGGCCCACTTTTCGTAGAGAGGATAGATGAAAGCAGTACGGTCGCTGTACCATGAATAACCGTTGCGACGCTCTGTACCTATCTCCCAAAGATGCCGGCGTGGCACACCGTCGCGGTCGCACACGAATGGCTCACAGTGCTCTAAGTCGTAGTATCTTGCCCACAGAGGTGTGGTGGCATCGGGGTCTTTAACGAGTTCGGTTGTTCTGAAAGGAGAACCAAACTTGCCCTTGCGTACTACTTTCAGCCCCGTCAGTTTATAGGTGTCAAACCACTGCATGGCTCCACGAATGGCGCGTTTTATCTCTTCGCTTGGGTTAGGAATCTCCATCAGCATAGCCACGATGCGTGCACTCTCGTTAGAACTGTAGGACGAGAGCTCGAAGGCACGTGCCGGACGAGGCTCGAAGGTTACGCGGTCGTGCTGCTGGCACCAAATGGTTGGCTTTCCGTCCTTGACTATCTGGCACTTCAGTATGCACTCCACACCCTTGTTGAAAGCCTTGATGGCCTTTTGGCGCAGTGCCTTGTCGGTCAGCTTGCCATCGAAGGGAGCCTTCTGCAGATAGATGTCGCGCAGCGTTTCCATGGTGTTGACCATGGCATCATCGTTGAAAGTGATATGAACCTGATAGCCACGCATCCCGGGCCAGAACTGTGGCCATCCGCCATTGTCGTACTGTCCGCTCAGCAGGTATTCCACACCCTGGCAGAAAGCCTCACGATACTTCTTGCTCTTGGTGGCCTGATAGAGCCGAGCCAGATATGTCATCTGCATATTGGTGGCATCGTTGTCGGTGGTGGAGTCGTCGCGCCGGCTTTTGTCATTGAGTACTTGCTGCCGCTCCTCATGAGTCATGGGCTTAGCCATGTCGATGTTCTTTGGCCATCCGCCTGTCACTCTCTGGTAGTCGAGAATCTGGTCGCCGATGAGTCGGGCTTGCTCTGTTTTGAAAAACTCCTTTTTAGTTTCCTTCATCGCATTGTACCTGCGCTGGGCATGGGCTGGCAAGAGGGCCAACGCCATTATGATAGAAAGATAAAATGCTTTCATATGCCAATAGTTTGTGTTTAGTTTTTAAGTTTGGTGCAAATATACAAATATTATTTTGATAATATCATCTTTTTTTGTATTTTTGCAAATTATGAATGAATGTGAATACTAATAAACCTAAAAACAATAAAAAACAAATGAGGAAAGATATATAAAATGAAACAAACTAAGGGCTGTCTCTTCTTGACGAGGACAGCCCTTTTTTCTCAAAGGAACAAATTAAACAAAAACTAATCCTATAATTAAACAAATTAACTCTATCGTTTCTGCACAGCTTAAGGCTGTTTGTCGTAAAACTCTCTTGGCTTCTGCTTTGCTCTGTGGCTTCTCTATGATGGCAAATGCACAGACCCAGGATGGTCGTGACTTCTCTTTGGATGGCTTCGCTGCCTATGAAGGTACTCCTGGTACCAACTGGTATCGTGCCGGAGGAACTACCGGTGGTGTTGGTGGCAAGGTGGTAAAGGCAGACAACTTCTCTCAACTGCAGGCCTATCTCCAGGCAACTGACCCATATATCGTTATCGTAGATCATGATATTACTACAGGCATCAAGTGCTATGTGGATGATCTGAGTACAGGTCGTTTGCTTGATGACCAGAGTGGAAAAACTGGCGTGGAAACAACATATGGCGAGCGCATTATGGTTGCTCCTAACAAGACTTTGATTGGTGTGGTGGACCCTGCAACAGGCAAGGCTCCTCTCTTTTCTCATATCACCTTCGTGATGCAGTCGGTTGATAACATCATCATCCGTAACTGCCGTTTCACCATGAAGGGTGTTCCTGTGCTCAAAACAGGTGAGAATAAGATTGTGGCTTGGCGTAATGGAGCGCAAGTAGAAGTGGGCGACCCTGACTGCATCGGGATTCAGGCAGATAAGGTAAGTGCCAAGACCAACTGGGGTGGACATATCTGGGTTGACCACTGTGAGTTCTTCAATGGTGGTGCAGCCAATAAAGACCGCTATGATGGTTTGCTCGACTGTAAAAACAATGTGCAGTGGATGACTTTCAGCTATAACTATTTCCACGACCATGACAAGAGCTGCTTGTGGGGTAAGGGTGATACTGATGTCTACGAAAACTGTCGTACCATCTCTTTCCACCACAATTTCTTTGATAATATCCAAGGTTCTCGTCTTCCTCTCCAACGTGGTGGTCATGTACATTATTATAATAACTATATGCGTGGTTGTGAGGATGGTTGGGATATTCGTACGGGAGCTGTAGCATACGAAGAGGGATGCTATTTCGAGAATACAAAGTCGCCTATCCGTTCAGACAGAGGCGGTAGCTTGAATATCTCTAAAGCTGAAGGTTATGACTGCATCTATAAGGGTTGTAACAACTTGATGGAGGGTTACACCAATATTGATGGCGCTAAGATAAGTAAAAGTTTTGGTGTGACCAAAACCGATTGGGTTCCTACTCAGACCGTAGCCTCTTACACCCAGCATTATCTCGACAAGACAGTAGATGTTCCTGCCATCTGTGAGAAGTATTCTGGGGCTGGTAAGGTAGAAATATGGAAGTCTTATACCGATGTACTTCCTATAGCAGATATAGCCGAGTTCGATTATGCCATCAAGAACTATAGTACTGCCAAGACTTATGATGCAGAAGGAAAGGAGATGTCTGGTGCTACTACTGGCATTTCTCTTGCAGAAAAGGCATCAGAAACAGGAGAATCTCGTATAGAGTATTATGATTTGGCTGGATCTCGCCTTACAGTTCCTCAGAAGGGAATCAATATAGTAAAGAAAATTAAATCAGATGGTATTGCAAGCGTGAAGAAAGTTATTCTCTAACAAGAAAGTTTTTCTAATAAGTGCTTTTTTTCATAGAGATATGGATAGAAACGGATAAAAGTTTCTTGCCAGTTTTATTATAAAACGGACAAAAGCGCGATAAATACAGGCTTTTGTCCGTTTTTTATTTATCTTTGTCTGATATATATCTTGTTGTTTTTACGCTATTTAGTACTTTTGCACTCGAAACAATTTTAATAAAACAACAAACCTGATAGTCAGATTCTCACGGATGTTGTTGTCATCGGTTATGGTACAGCTCGTAAGAGTGATTTGACGGGTTCTGTTGCAACAGTAAGGACATCGTTCTCTCGTTGGCTTGGCAGAATCCAACCTTGCTTTCGAGTGATGAAACCAAGCCTGCGGGTAACGGAACCTTGCTTACTTATCTCCAGGCTTCTGGCTCGGAGGATTTTGCAAAGGTCAAGGAATATACTGTTACGAATCTTTCCAACTGAATGGTGAGGCCATGAGCTACGATGGTTCTAACTATGCTTGGACCAAGGTGATTACAACCACAGCTGCTGGCAGCGTGAATATTCCTTCAGCAGGTAGTTATACCGTAACAGTGAAGGTTGGTGAGTATAGATTACGGTTGATCTCAACACGATGACATAGAAATATGAATAACATATCAATTTTTTTATTATCTTTGCAAAAAAATGAAGAATATATTTGGAAAAGCCATGTTGCTGGCTACAGCGCTCTTGTTCTCTATCACAGGAACAAGTTGCAGCAGCGACGATTCTCCAGTTCCTGAAAAGGAGAAAACATATAATATGAGCGGTTTCGCTAAGGGAGCCGATGTCAGTTGGCTCACAGAAATGGAGCAGGACGGTGTGAAATTCTATAATCAGAATGGCAAGGCAGAGGAATGCATGTGGCTTCTTCGCGACCTTGGTACAAATGCAATCCGCCTTCGCGTGTGGGTAAATCCGGAAGGTGGTTGGTGCGGTAAGGATGATGTCATCGCCAAGGCAAGTCGTGCTCAGGCGCTTGGCTATCGCTTGATGATTGATTTCCATTATTCTGATACTTGGGCAGACCCGGGAAACCAGAAAGTACCTGCTGCTTGGAAGGGTTATACTTTCGAGCAGATGAAACAGGCGGTAGCTAATCATACCAAGGATGTATTATCTGCCTTGAAAGAGAGAGGTGTCACCAACGTAGAATGGGTACAGGTGGGTAATGAAACCCGTGATGGAATGCTCTTCAGCAGCGATGAGGCTGTAACTGGTAAAGTGTCAAAGAATGCTGCCAACTTTGCTGCTTATGTCAATGCTGGCTATGATGCCGTGAAGGCAGTTTATCCACAAGCTGAAGTTGTTGTGCACGTGGATGAGGGTAATAACCTCGGCCGTTATACCTGGCTCTTTGGCGAATTGAAGAAGAAGGGTGGAAAATGGGATGTCATCGGTATGTCGCTTTATCCAGAAGATAACAATTGGCAGGATTTAACCACCAATTGTCTGAAGAATATCAAGACTTTATCAGAGCAGTACAACTGCAATGTTATCGTTTCTGAGATTGGTATGTGGTGGGGTTCTGATCAGGCTGCGCCAATGATGAAGAAGATGGTGGATGGCTGCAAGGCTATTTCTACCTGTGAAGGTATCTTCTATTGGGAACCTGAGGTTTACAACAACTGGAAGCCAGCCAATTATAGTACTTTGGGTTGGGGTGCTTATACCAAGGGAGCTTTTGATAACTCCGGTAAACCAACTGCTGTATTCGATGCATATAAATAAGAATATTAAATAAAAGATATGATCAAGAAAAGCATTACTTTCATGACTCTTGCGCTGGCGTTCTCTACCATGTGCCAGGCGCAAAGCCGAAAAATAATAAATTTGCCATCGTGGGATTTCTCCCGCGATGGCAAAGTGTGGTCTCAGGTAGCCGTGCCTCACGACTGGGCTATCGCGGGTCCTTTCGATAAGAAATGGGATCTCCAGATGGTGGCTATTGAGCAGAATGGTGAGAAAGAGAAGTCTGAGAAGTCAGGTCGCTCGGGTGCGCTGCCTTGGATTGGGGAGGGTATGTATAAGATGAATCTTCAGTTGCCGAAGGGCTACAAGCGTGCCGTCCTCGTTTTTGATGGTGCGATGAGTCAACCTGTGGTAAGCGTGAATGGCAAGGAGGCTGGTAGATGGGCTTACGGCTACAATGCCTTTCGCATCGACATTACTCCTTTTATCCAGTTTGGCAAGAATAATCTGATAGAGGTACATCTTAATAATGTAGAGGAGAGTAGCCGATGGTATCCGGGTGGCGGTCTTTATCGTTCGGTATCTGTTGAACTGTATGGCAATGAAAACTTCTCTACCTGGGATACTTTCGTGCGTACTTTGAAAGCCAACAGGCAGGAAGCTGAAGTAGAGGTAAATGCTCTTTTGGAAGGAAAGATAGGTAAGTCTGGCAAGACAGTCATCGCTTTGCTTGATGAGAAAGGTACTAAGGTAGCTGAGCAAACCATCCTGGGTGCAGCCCCAGAAATCAAGACTACCCTGAAGGTAGCAAATCCTCAGCTCTGGTCTCCGGAATCTCCTTATCTCTATCAGGTGAAGTTAACACGATATGAAGGAAAGAAGGTGGCTGATGTCCAGACCTTGAAGACCGGTATCCGTACCATCTCGGTATCCAAGAATAATGGTTTCCAGCTCAATGGCATTACCCGCAAGATCAAGGGTGTCTGCCTGCACCACGACCTCGGTCCGTTGGGAGCTGCAGAGAACAAGGCTGCACTCATCCGCCAGATCAAGATGATGAAGGAGATGGGTTGCGACGCCATCCGTACAGCCCACAACATGCCTTCTACCATGCAGATGGAAATCTGCGACTCCCTCGGTATGATGGTGATGGCAGAGAGCTTCGATATGTGGATTTATCCTAAATGTAAGAATGGTTATGCCAAGTTCTTCAAGGAATGGAGCGATAAGGACATTACCAACTTGGTGAAGCATCATCGTAATCATCCAAGCATCATCATGTGGAGCATCGGCAACGAGATTCCTGAGCAGTGGAGCAAGGAGGGTATGGAGATAGCCAAGCATCTGCAGAACCTCTGCCATCAGTATGACCCTTCTCGTCCTGTCACTCAGGGTATGGATAAGGCTGAAGCTGCTTTAAAATCAGGCTTTGCTCAGGTGATGGATGTCCCTGGTTTCAACTATCGCGTACATAAATATTATAAGAATATCGAGCAGTTGCCTCAGGGATTCCTCTTGGGCTCCGAGACGGCATCTACAGTCAGCTCTCGTGGTGTGTATAAGTTCCCGGTAGAGGTGCGTGCTTGCAATAACAACCCATATCCAGATGGTCAGTGCTCCAGCTATGATACAGAGTATTGTTCTTGGAGTAATCTTCCAGATGATGATTGGAAGTTGCAGGATGATTACAGTTGGGTGATTGGAGAGTTTGTGTGGACGGGTTACGACTATCTGGGCGAGCCTACTCCTTACGATACCTACTGGCCAAGCCGCAGCAGCTACTTCGGCATCTGCGACCTTGCCGGACTTCCAAAGGACCGCTACTATATGTATCGTGCCCGCTGGAACGAGCAGCAGCATACCACCCATATTCTTCCTCACTGGAACTGGAAGGGCAGAGAGGGCGAAGTGACTCCTGTATACTGCTACACCGATGGTGTGGAAGGCGAACTCTTCGTCAACGGCAAGAGCCAGGGTAGAGTGCGCAAGGACAAGTCAAGCCGCCTCGACCGCTACCGTCTGCGCTGGAACAATGTGAAGTATGAACCGGGTGAGATTCGCGTGGTTACCTACAACCAATATGGCGATAATATAGGTGAGGACGTGAAGCGTACAGCCGGAGAACCTGCGCAGATGAAGTTCAGCGTGGAGACTCCAGACCATGAGCCTATTGCCTGCATGGTAGAAGGCTGTACCGATGAACACAATGTAATTCTGAATGCCGATGGCAACGACCTTGCCTTCATCACCGTGAGTCTGCTGGATAAGGACGGCAATGAATGTCCGCTTGCCGATGACGAACTGACCTTCGAGGTGAGTGGTGCCGGCACTTTCAAGGCAGCCTGCAATGGCGATGCCACATCGCTCGAACCGTTCACCCAGCCTCAGATGAAACTCTTCTCCGGCAAGCTCGTTGTCATCGTGCAGAGTAGTACGCAGAAGGGCAATATCACCCTGAAGGTGAAGGATGGCAAGAGAAATATCGAAAAGACCATTCAGTTAGAGGCAATATAGAAAATATATGTCCTTCGTTTTTATCGTAGGATTCCTTTTCTTTTCACAAATCCCAAGGACTAGAGACTGTTCTTTATTCCTTGGGATTTTTTCTTTTTATTTGGTAAAGTGCCAATAATTGATTAATTTTGCAGCCAACAATAACTAATTTAAGCAAATAATTTCAAGATGAAGCAATTTATTCATAGAATATATGTGGTATGCCTGTTGGCGATGCTGTTCATTCAGGTTGCAGCGCAGCGATTCGTTAACGTGTCGTTCGAGGGTGCGCAGACCGTGTGTGCCATTACCCAGGATGCACAGGGGATGATGTGGGTTGGTACTGATAACGGACTTTATAGTTATGATGGTTATCATGGCTATCTCCACTATCAGGATCATGCCTATAGCAATACGCGCGTCAATGCTCTCGCTTTCGATAATAATCTGTTGTATTTGGCTACTGGCAATGGTGTCTTGAAATTCGACACCCATGCCAATGCTTATGTGCAGACTCCAGCTGTTGCAGACTTTCAGGATGAAGCGAAGCGAAAAGCTGTCAGGGAGCTGCGTGTGCTGGACCTGAAAGACAAGAATGCCAACTATGGAGGGGATGTCTATGCCTTGCTGCATACCTCAAAAGGTCTGTTGCAGGGTAAGATAAATGGGCTGTATTTGAACAACCGCCTGTTGCCTCTTACGGCAGGTGCCCAGCCATTGGTAAATGCCCTGGCATACGATGCCAAGCGCCATTGCTACTGGATTGGTACAGAAGGTGCGCTCTATTGTGCTGATCTCAATCTTCAGACATTCTCCCGGATTGCAGCTTTGGATGGCAACTCGGTGAAATGTCTGGCAGAAGAAGCAAATGGCAATCTTTACATCGGAACCGATAACGGACTCTATGTGATGGCGATGAACAATGCCATCTCCCATTATTCGCACGACTCTCGCAATGAAGCAACTATTCCGAACAACATCGTATGGGCCTGCTTCGTGGATAAATGGCAGAATGTCTGGATTGGAACCGATAACGGACTTTCTCGTCTCACCACCCATACCTATTATAATTATGTATCGCTAGATAAGATTACGATGTCGGGTGAGGGCAACTGTCTCCATGCCATGCTCCAGACCCGTAACGGCGAATGGTGGATGGGTGGAACCAATGGCTTGATTCATTATTCTCAGGCGAAATCTTCTACAGGCGATGCTGCTTATCAGGATGTGGCTTGGTATAAGCAGAACAATCAGGCTTATCCGCTTAGCCACAACCGTGTGCGTAAGATTTATGAAGACCATGATGGGGATGTCTGGATTTGTACCGACCATGGTATCAACCTTTATGATCGCAGCTCCAGACAGATGCGTAATTTCATCGTCTATGACAGAACGGGCAAGTATTCTACAGCCTGGGCTTATGATATTCTTCAGGATAGAAAGGGCAGATTGTGGATGGCATCCTATCAGGGTGGTGTCTTTGTGATGGATAAGGCTTCCTTGCTTGCAGGTAAGACCGTAGCCGACTATCATTTCTCTGACCAGGGCAAGAATGCCCTTTCCGGATTGCATGTCGGTCAGATGGTCATGGACGGAAAGGGAAGAATATGGGTTTCCACTTTCAATCGCCTCGATTGTATCAATCCGTATGATATGAAGGTGGCTCATGTGGCTAATTTTGATGTGGTTAACTATATGATGACCGACAGCCAGGGCAATATATGGGTTGGTGATAATAGCTCGGTGAAGTGTTACTATGCTGCAGGCGAGATTCTGGGTTCCAATTTCGGCTCAAAGGAGTGGAAGATAGGGGGCAAGGTAAGTACCATGTGTGATGTGGATGGCAAGATATGGGCTGTAACCGGTAATGAGTGTTGCGTCATCAGCCGTGAAGGAGAGAGCATGCGCTTTGTCATCCCTTCCATTACTCCATTTACCATTTGCTACAGCAAGTCTACCCATGAAGTGGTGATGGGTGGTAATGATGGCTTTGTTGAGATTCGCTCTGATGCGGTTCTTTCTCCGAAGAAACTCAACCGGTTGATTTTGGCGGGCATTGTCGTGAATGGCAAACCATGGGATGAGCGTAGTGAGAAACTGATGCTCAAGAGCGATGAGAACAGTTTTATCCTGCAGCTTACAGACCTTCCGTTTGCTGATCATCCTTCTGCTGTCTATGCATACAAGCTGGAGGGCAGTGATCATGACTGGAATTATCTGAAGTCGGGAAATATTGATATTGTCTACAATGGTTTGTCGTATGGCAACTATCATCTCACGGTTTGTGTCGTAAATGGTGAAGGAAAGATAGGTGCTGAAGTCTATTCGCAGGACATCTCGGTGTTGCCACCTTGGTATCTTACCATCTGGGCAAAACTGTTGTACATCACGGCTTTGATAGTTCTTATCTCCTGGGTGGTAAGCTACTATTTCCTTCATAAGAAATTGGCAGAGGAACAGAAGCAGAAAGCAGAAATCCTTGATCAGGTGCAGATGCGCATGACCTTCTTTGCCCGTTTGACCGAAGGATTGAAGATGGCTGTGGCTCATCAGTCGTTTGATGAAGTGAACGAATTAATGTATCGCTTCCTGGATGTCAAACTGCCTCAGAATCATGCTTCTTCAACGGCAGAAGTTCAAATGGAGAAAACTTCTTCATCGACAGCAGATGAAGATGCTGATGAGAAAAAGTCAGAGGTAGCAGCTGCAGAACCAGAATTGAGTGAGGCTGACCAGCATTTGCTGGATGAAATCAACCATGCCATCGAGGAGCACATGATAGATTCCAATTTCAATGTCACGATGCTCCAGGAAGTAATGGGCATTGGTAATAAGCAGCTTTATCGTAAGGTGAAGGCCTTGACAGGCATGACTCCGGTAGAATATATTCGAGACCTGAGAATGCAAAAGGCTGCCAAACTCCTGAGCGCCGGAAAGTTTAGTGTTTCTGAGGTGATGTATACTGTTGGCTTCTCCAATAGCAGTTATTTCTCGAAATGCTTCTCTAAGGTCTTCGGAATGACACCTACGGAATATATGAAACAGAAGTAAAGTCTATCGGAAACAGCATTGGCTTCCAAGTTCAATGTTCCAAGTTCAATGTTCAAAGTATATGATATTAACGATTACAGGTTCCGACAGCACCGGTGGCTCTGGTGTGCAGGCGGATATCAAGACAATATTCGAATTGGGAGGTTATGCCGTTTCGGCGATAACCAGCATCACCGTGCAGAATACGCTCGGCATCCAGGAGTTCTTCGATATTCCTGCTGAGATTGTTTCGGGGCAGATAGAGGCTATCATGAACGATATGCAGCCCGATATAGTGAAGATAGGTATGATACGCAGGGTGGAGACGCTGAATGTGGTCATCGATGCCCTGACTCGGTATCGTCCTGCTCATATCATCTATGCTCCAGCCATCTGGTCGAGCCAGGGCGATGCGCTGATGACGGAAGATGTGGTGAGCCAGATCAAATACCGTCTGCTGCCGCTCTGCTCGGTAGTTGTGGCGAGAAAGAAGGAGAGCGACATCATTCTTCAGAACTCCCGACTCCTGGAGCTTGCCGAAAAGCAGGGGCTCAGGATTTACCGGCTCGATAATGCCAATTCGCATGGTCTCATCAACCGCTTCTCTTCTGCCCTTGCCATCTATCTGAACCAGGGCAAGAAGATGGAGGAGGCGTTGGCGATGGCGCAGGATTTCATCAATATAGAATTGGCAAGAGAGAGTAATCTGCAGGGCAGGAGTTCCGAACTTTACAATCAGTTTATCTCGCAGGTGAACAACTTCTGCCGCACCTATAGCGATGTGCATTTCTATGCTGACCAGCTGAATGTGAGTGGCCGCTATCTGGCGCAGGTTACCCGCCGCATCTCTGGCAAGACGCCGAAGGCAATCATCGATGAATACATCGTGAAGGAGATAGAGCGCGAGCTTTCTACCACCACGCATACGGTGCAGGAGATAGCCAACACTTTCGGCTTCTCATCGCAGGCTCATCTCACCAAGTTCTTCAAGAAAATGAGAGGGGTAACGCCTTCTGCTTTCAGGCAACCAAAGCTTGTTAATTAAAATGAGTATAGCCAAAAGAAATAATGAAATTCAGCCAACTGAGGAAATATCGAAAAAAGTAGTATGGTAGACCTCCCGAAAATTTTCTCCCGACGCATCACTTTGTGCCCGGAAATGGCAAAAAGTTGCCCCGGTAGAGGGCAATATTGTGCCATAGTTAGGCAATAAATGGAATGAGGCTCTTTTTACTCGTCAGGACTATCATGACGACTTCCCGGAGGCTTTCCGGCACCTCGTAAGTACCATCACACTTTATATAATAGACTGTACAATAACTTTTTTACCCACATTGCTGCAGCCTTTGGTGAAAAACTTAAAGATTCCTAGCTGATTTTGCATAAAAAAACTATATTGGATCAAACCTGAATATAGGTTTCTTTATCATTTCGGGTTGAAGATACATCAACATATAGATAGGGTAATAGAGTATCTTGTCCACAACCTGAACATTGCCATTAGAAAAAACTATGGCACGAGAAATTGCGTACTCCTCATTGTTCATCACATTGGAGAGTGCATTATGACGTTTATAATCCTTGCCCGACTTGATTTCTATCGGCAAGATCTTACCTCTGTCTTCTATTACAAAGTCCAGTTCACCCTGCTTCTTATTATTGAAATAATAAAGATTGTATCCGTGAGCACGTAATTCTTGCGCTGCAAAATTCTCATAAATGGCTCCATAGTTGATTTCTGTTGTACCCGTAAGTAAATCGATCGCTATATTGACAGCATACTGGCTTGCCAACAACCCCACATCGCTCATGAACAACTTAAATAAATTGCGCTGTTCACCAAGTTTTAAAGGCAAGCGAGGTTCTTCTACATTATAAGTAGGGAGAGCCACGCCAGCATCAGCTAGCCATAAGAAAGAATTTCTGTAACGCTCAAACTTTGCCTTTTCATTTAATGCCTTCAAAATAAAACGTTTGTTCTTGGCATTCAGTTCTGAAGGTATCAAGTCAAATATATCTTTGATATACAGCTTGTTCTTTGGGTCATACTTGGCTATATCCTTTCCGTAGAGGTACATGATTTCTCTCTGTGCTTCACGTACTATTTGTAAATTATTCGTATTGATATACTTTTGGACTGCCTCAGGCATTCCTCCTATGATGAGATAAAGCTGAATGAGATCATTCAGCTTATTATGTACAACCTCGTCCACCACCTTGCATTGCTCATAGCACTCCTTGACATGGGCCATTACTCCTGTGCTCATGCCTACTGCTTCTGCGAATTCCTCAAAATCGAGAGGAAACATCTCTTTCTCTGCCATATAGCCAACAGGTACACTGCGGATGTCTTTCAATTCTACCCCTAACAACGAACCACTCATCACATAGCGATAGCTACCTTCTTCTACCAAGAATTTGATGGCAGTAACTATCTCCGGACATTCCTGCACCTCATCAAAGAAAACAAGAGTGTTGCCTGGAGTAAGTTTCTTCTCTGCCAAGGCGGAAAGGCGCAAGAGGATTTCCTTAGCATCAGAAGGAGATTTAAATGCCTCCCTATACTTAGAATTATTGAGGAAATTGAACTCCACTACATTCGCAAAGCATTCCTCTCCAACTTTTCGGATTGCAAAAGTCTTACCTACCTGACGAGCACCTGAAACGAGAAGTGCTTTCTTTTCTGTTTTGAAGAAATTGTGTAAATAACTGTATATCTTTCTATTAAGCATATCTATATTACTTTTTTCAACCGTATATTATAGATTTTACGGAACTTTTCCAACCTATTTTAGACTAGAAATGGAACTTTTCCAACCCTTTTTGGGGCGTTTTTTGCCACTTTTCCAAGTTTCAGCCGCTGCAAAGATACTATTTTTCTCCGAAACTTCTCTATTAAAACAAGAATATTTTCTCAAAATATCACCAATCAAAACAATTTTTCCCTTATGGGGTGAGCTGTTGCTGATGTGCATTAAACTATTCATCCATCCACATCTTGAATCCTTCACCGCGCAATGTCTCCAGGTGGGGGGAGGCATCCTTGGCGAAATATCGGCGCAAGTTGTACATCACATTATTGAGACTTTCTTCGCTACAGTGTGCACCTCTCCAAACTATCAGATTGTGCATCACATTTTCTATCAGGTACTTATCTGCATACACCAAAGCATTCTCTTCACGATGGTCGTGGATTCCGATGGCATGTGGCTTGCTGGCATAGTTGGTGTCTATTTGTTCTTGCGCTTGTTGCGTCAGCTCGATGATGTCAACTTGCTCTTTGTTGATAACCAACTTGCTTTCACTGGCCTTAGAGGTAATTAGCATCGTCTTGATGGTATTGGCAAGATTCTTGATTTGTCTTTCAGAAGAAGTAATACATGGATGCCTTCTAATTTGTTCTCTCTTAATTCATCCTTTAGTTGGGATAATATCATCAATGATATCGTACCTTATTGGCATGAAATAAATGGACTGATGGTAAAGGAGATGATTAATAGTGTCTCGTTCAATCCAATATATATCAATGTGACTCCATCTTAGAACCTTGCGCATGGTAAGATTCGTTTGAGTTCTAATATTTCGTATGTGCATGAATGGCATTCCGGTCTGTTTCATATAAACAACGGTTATTGGGGACTATATCCTACCTTGTATTGCAGACTAGGAAAATTCTGGGCTGTAAATCTCAATTACGCTTATAGTTCTGGAGAAGGATATATGCGTGGAAGTTCCAACCTTACTCGCTTCTCAGATAATTTGAAGTTAGGATTACAATATACCAAGGGAAATTTATTTGTTAAATTACAGGTTAATTCCCTTATACTTAAAAATGGTAATACGAAGAGTTGGCTTATCTCTGATTATATTGATAGTTATTCTTATCAAAGCCGTCCATGGGATAGACGCTATGTGTCATTATCTGCAAGTTATACTTTAGATTATGGCAAGAAGATTAATCATGGGGGCAATTTGAAATTTAACGGAACGACAAAAACGTCAGTATTGTAATTGTTTATGCGTAATATTAAGGTTGTTCACCAACATGATAGCATGCAATGCGGTATCACTTGCTTGCAGATGATATGTAGATTTTTCGGCAGGGAGTACTTCTTGGACTCTCTGTCGAAGATTTGTTTTGCAACAACGGAAGGTGTCTCCATGTTGGGCATCAATGAGGCTGCAAGAATATTGGGATTTCACTGGATAAGCACTCGCTCTAATTGATATCCAATCAAAGTCCAATTTGGAGCGAGTTTGTTTTGTTAACACATAGATAAATCTCTCTTGCAAAATCGCCAGTGAAGCTGTAGAAAGACTTCGTTGGCGATTTCTCAATATATAATCTTACTCAATCATATTCTTGAGTATCCATTTCCTGAAGAATGGGTCTTCTATTTCATATCTGTCACTTCGGAAGATGTAGCCTTTTTTGCTTAAACGCAATAAGGCACTGGTCATCGTGCTGGTAGGTTGGTTCCTGTCTTGTGCAGGATTGTTGCCCTCGCAGATGCTGACCATAACATACTTGTCTGTCTTGTTGAAATTCAGCCATAAACGTTCGTAGTCTAAATCATGGGTCGTTATGATATCTTCTACGGCGAGTTGGAGTACATCCTCGTTTTTACCAGCTACCAGGTTGTTCCAAACTGCGAATGAAAGCTGTTGCGTGTAGTATGGATGGCAACTTGTAAAGGTCAGTATCTCGTCTGCAATTTGAGCAGCCTGCTCTGATACATCTTCCAATCTGTCTGCAATATATGACTTGAAATCTTCGTATGGAATCTTGTTGAGTCTCATCAGCATTCCAAAATGATAGAATGGAGACTTCACCCGTTCAAAGATATCTGTCATCATCGATTCCTGGCTACCCAGAAAGATGTAATTGATGCCTGTCTGTTCCTGCATGATGGAACGGAGCTGCTTATCCATGTTTTTGTCGATTTCCAGGATGCTTTGAAACTCGTCCAAGACAACAATCAGTTTGTTTTGAGGTGTAGATACCTTCTGGATTGTATTTAAAACATCTTCTATTGCTGTTGTTCCACTGTCGGTTGATGGTTGGAATGAAACCGATAGCTCGTCTGTCATAGGATTCATATTGATAGAAGGAATGATGCGGAAGTTACGAAGATAGTGCTTCATCTTTTCAAGTTTGAATTGATTGAGCAGTTCCTTCAGAAGCTTTGCCGCAAAATCTTCTTTGTTGAGCACGGCTTGCATATTGAGCCATAGGTATGGTCGCTGGGTTTGGATAACAGCCTTTTTTACGAGACTTGATTTACCAAAACGTCGTGGTGACATAAGAACGAGATGGTTCTCGCTCTTGAGAAACTGGACGATGTAGTCCAGTTCTTTCACTCTGTCTGTAAAGTATGGGGCATCAACTAATGAGCCAAATTTAAACGGATTTTCCATAATCGAAATTTTTCGTAACGAAACTTTTCGCAAAGATACGAAAAATAAAGATGCTCAGATGATAAACTCCTTTAAATTATTGTTGTTTAACAAATCTTTTTGTGTAGAGCTTTGCATATTTCGGAATATGGCTTATACTTTTGCGAATCATCCTTTGTACAAAATGACGCAAAGTTTATAATTATTGGAACACTTTTCTCCTATTTCCCTAAAAAGTGTTTCCTTTGCAGCCATAATTTAGTAAAAAGTATATAATTATGGCAGAAAATAGACAAGAATTGAACCGCAACTTGGCTCAGATGCTCAAGGGTGGTGTGATTATGGACGTAACAACTCCAGAACAGGCAAAAATAGCAGAGGCAGCAGGTGCCTGCGCAGTAATGGCTTTGGAACGTATTCCAGCCGACATTCGTGCAGCAGGTGGCGTGTCTCGTATGAGTGATCCTAAGATGATCAAGGGCATTCAGGAGGCTGTCTCTATCCCTGTAATGGCTAAGTGCCGTATCGGTCACTTCGCTGAGGCTCAGATTCTTCAGGCTATCGAAATCGACTATATCGACGAGAGCGAGGTGCTCTCTCCTGCAGATAATGTTTATCACATCGACAAGACTCAGTTTGACGTACCTTTCGTTTGTGGTGCCAAGAACCTGGGCGAGGCGCTCCGTCGTATCGCTGAAGGTGCTACCATGATTCGTACCAAGGGTGAGCCAGGAACTGGTGATGTGGTACAGGCTGTTACCCACATGCGTATGATGCAGAGTGAAATCCGCCGTTTGGTTTCTATGAGCGAGGATGAACTCTTCGAGGCTGCCAAGCAGTTGCAGGCTCCTTACGAGTTGGTGAAGTATGTTCACGAGAATGGTAAGTTGCCTGTAGTAAACTTCGCTGCCGGTGGTGTGGCTACTCCAGCTGATGCTGCCCTGATGATGCAGCTCGGTGCCGAGGGCGTATTCGTAGGCTCTGGTATCTTCAAGAGCGGTAACCCTGCTAAGCGTGCACAGGCCATCGTGAAGGCAGTTACCAACTACAACGACCCTAAGATGCTGGCTGAGTTGAGCGAGGATCTCGGTGAGGCGATGGTTGGTATCAACGAGCAGGAGATTGCGCTCCTCATGGCTGAAAGAGGTAAGTAAGGATATTGGGAAGTCAAGGAGTTAAGAAGTTAAAGGAGTTAAGACAAGTGCTTATTGGCAGAAACACAGTAAAAGAATACTGTTGTCTTAACTCCTTAACTCCCTTAACTCCTTGACTTCTTCTTATGCGATAATTTGTTATATGAGAATAGCAGTATTAGCTTTACAAGGTGCTTTTGCTGAGCACAGACAGAAGTTGGCTCAGTTGGGTGTGGATAGTTTTGAGGTGCGCCAGTTGAGGGATTGGGAGCAGCCCAAGGATGGCTTGATAATTCCTGGTGGCGAGAGTACTACCCAGGCAAAACTCTTGAATGAACTCGGATTGATGGAACCTGTGAAGGAGGCCATTGCAGCAGGCTTGCCTGTTTATGGTACTTGTGCCGGTTTGATTCTTCTTGCCAAGAAGATAGAGGGTGAGCCAAGTCATCGCATTGCTTCCATGGATATCACGGCTTTGAGAAATGCCTATGGTCGCCAGTTGGGCAGTTTCTACATCGAGGCTCCGATGAAAGGCATCGAGGGTAATATCCCCATGACCTTTATCCGTGCTCCTTATATTAAAGAGGTGTGGGGTGATGCCGAGGTTCTTGCCGAGGTAGATGGCAAGATCGTGGCAGCCCGCCAGGGCAAGCAGCTCGTTACCGCCTTCCATCCTGAATTGAACGAAAGTTTAGAGATACACAAGTATTTTCTGGATATGTGCAAGAAGTAGGCTTCATCCCATAATGAAACGGGCTTCGTTGGCCAATGAAACAGGCTTCGTTGACCAATGAACCTATATTGCAAGTATCTTAGGATACATTGCCAAGTATCTTAAGATACATGAGCAAGTATCCTAAGATACTTTTTTTTATCACTTTTTCATCTACCATAATTGCTCTATTTGAGGATTATTTCTTATTTTGATTGAAAAATACAATAAAGCCTTTAATACCAGCCGGTTACCGTCCTTATACTTTGCTAAAATGCATGTTTTTATCCTTCAAACTTTGCTAAAATGCATATTTCCGTCCTTCAAACTGTCTTATACTTGAAAAAGTAGCAGCTTCCCAAAGTGGTTACGAATAGGCTTCATAGATACATGATGCTATATAGAAAAGTATCTTGAGATACTTTTTTGTTGAATGTCTGATACTTTTTTCCGATAAATATTTGCCGTTTACAAATATTCATCGTATCTTTGCATTATGAATTCTTCGTTACGTAAAATTAATAATGGCGTAAATGCTTATGGTACAGTTAAATCCTTTTATTATTGAAGGCTATCTTTCACCGGAATATTTCTGTGATAGGGTAGAGGAAACAGCTCTTCTTACCCGCCATTTGACCAATCGGTGCAATGTTGCGTTGATTGCGCCAAGACGTCTGGGTAAGTCGGGACTGATTTATAATTGTTTTCAGCAGGAAAACATCCGTGAGCAGTATCATTGCATCTATTTGGATATTTATGATACGAAGAATTTGAACGAATTCGTCTATGCGCTGGGTAAGGGAATCCTGACGGCACTCAAGCCAAAGGGCAGGAAAGTGTGGGAATTTTTCCTGAATACGCTCCTGTCTTTGAAATCCACCATCTCCTTTGATATCAATGGAAATCCAGAGTGGAGTGTGGGCATTGGGGATATACAGACACCAGAAATTACCTTGGACGAGATCTTCGCTTATCTCGAACAGGCAGATAAGCCTTGCTTGATTGCGATAGATGAGTTTCAGACGATAGCCAACTATCCTGAGAAAACCGTTGAGGCGAGTTTGCGTAAGCGAATACAGAATTGTCATAACGCCAACTTTGTGTTTTCTGGTTCCAAGCGTCACATGATGGCTTTGATGTTTACGTCTCTGTCTCGTCCTTTCTATCATAGTTCGAGCATCATGGGGTTAGAGGCTATCAATGAGCAGACTTACTTGGCTTTTGCCAATCATCATCTTTCCATAAATCACAAGGAGATTAGTGCTGAGGCTTTTGCTTATTTATATCATCGTTTCGATGGTATTACATGGTACGTCCAGTATGTTCTCAATATGCTTTATACTTTCATCACCGACAAGCCGTTGTTGGAAGAAGATGATGTTAAGTTTGCGATTGATGGTATACTTGCCCAGCATCGCTTTGCCTATCAAACGTTGATATACCAGTTGACAGCCAAGCAGAAGCAGGTGCTCACGGCTATCGCTTTGGAAGGAAAACCCTCTTCTCTGATGTCTCAAGAGTTTTTGCAGAAGTATCATCTTGGGGCAAGCACCGTGCAAGGAGCTGTCAAGACCTTACTTGACAGAGACTTTATCACGCAAGATGATGGAGTATTTCAGTTATGTGACAAGTTTTTGGAGCTGAGTTTAAGGGGATAAAAAAGAAGCAAATGTATGAATTTTAACGATGCGTTTTATAGAGGTCTAACGAAGCGCTTTATTAGGTGTTAACGAAGCGCTTCGTTAAGTTAGGTCGATTTTTAACAAGTTATAGCTTATAAAAATAAGTGCAGAAAAGTGTATCGCAACTACATAAAACTGCACAAAATATGATGTAATATCCTTAGTTTTAGCGATGTTAAGTTTAGATAAAAGAAACTAATAAAATCGGCTGGGTAACAGCTTTTATGGGCATAATTTGAGGTATATATTAGGCTAAAATGGTTAAAGAAACATATAAAAGTCAAGTTTATGACGTAAAAAACAAGACTTTTTGTTAAATTTGCAGTCGAATAAAGGAGATAAATATGGTAATAGCAAGCCTTATAAAGGAAAAATTGTCGTTGACCCCTGCTGGGGTTGTATTGACTACAAGAGACTTTGGGGTGGAGATGCGGTATCAGCCAGCACTCGCCAAAGCTCTCAACCGTCTTGTGCTCCAAGGCGAGCTGCAAAAGATAGCAAAGGGGAAATACTATATTCCGAAGAAGACCATTTTTGGAAATCTAAAACCTGCGGATTCTGAACTTGTAAAGGACTTTTTGGAGCAAAATGGCAAGATTGTTGGCTACATTACAGGAACTACAGCATTTGCATCCATGGGATTGACAACACAGATAAGTTCATCCATCCTTGTCGGCACAAATAAATATCGGAGACCTATCACAAGGAATGGTGTGAAAATATCTTTTTTGTTACAAGAGAATGCCATAACATCAAGCAATATTCCACTACTTAGAATATTGGATGCTTTGCGCCTTATAAAGGAGATTCCTGCTACTTCACCAGATGAATGTGTGACGAATATTTGCAAAGCAATCAATGCTCTTTCAAAGGAACAGAAGCGAGAATTGGCAGAACTATCCTTGGCATACACACCTTATGTGAGAGCTTTGCTTGGAGCCATCTACGAGAACATGGAACTTGAAACGGAAACCATCAGCAAAACATTGAATGGAGTGACCAGTTACAAGTTGCCAATCTCTGACAAAGTATTATCAAACAAAAGAAACTGGAACATCATATGAGATTACATGAAAACTGGGAGTTATTCTCTGACGCCTTGCAAGCGGCTTCGCAACCTGTAGAAGATGGAGGACTCGGTATCAAGAGCATCTTCATAGAGAAAGACTATTGGATTTGTCGCTCGTTGTCATTGATGGCTGCGAACGACAAGGATGACCGTGCCATATTCAAAGGAGGAACAAGTCTTACAAAAGCATATGGTATCGGTAGTAGATTTTCAGAAGACATAGATATTGCTATCTCTGAGGCATGGATGCTCAGCGGCAATCAATTGAAGATGCTGATCAAGAGAACTGCCAAAAGCATGACAGAAGGACTGCAGGAAATGAATATGCCAGGTTTTACAAGCAAAGGTTCTCACTATCACAAGGCATACTATTCTTAGCCAAGAGCTATTGATACATTACAAATAGGTGCAATCAAGGCAGGACAATTGCTGGTCGAAATCAATTCCTTTGCCAATCCATATCCTTTCCAGAAATGCAGACTGAAAAGTTTCTTGACAGAGTTTTTTCAAAAGACAGGCAACGAGAACTTGATAGAGGAATACGATATGCAACCTTTCGAGGTGAATGTTCTCGACAGGCGTAGAACATTGACAGAGAAATTGGTATCATTGTTGCGTTGTTCCTTGGCAGACAATTATATGCCTGAGTTAACAGCTAAGATACGTCATTTCTATGATTTACATTTCCTCTTGAATGATGCAGAGACACAGGACTATCTGAAAAGTGACGCATTCAAGTCGGATTTCTGCAACTTGTTTGCGCAAGACCAACAGAGATTTGATAAGCCCGAAGGATGGCAAAATAAAGACATCAAGGATTCTCCTATCATCAATGACCTACATAATGTATGGTCTGCATTAAGCAACGTCTATGCAAAAGAACTTCCTGACCTTGCCTATAAAGAGATACCGATGATTGAGAGTATTGAGAATAGTATGGAACAATTGATTTTGTATTTGACAATATAAACAGCCATGGCAAAGAAGTACTACTTCCTTGGCAAAGTTGTACTACTTCTCAATAATTAAAAGAAGGTGTTGAATGGAAATATTCTTGCTTTGGGGCGCCGTTGAATAGATTCTATGCTTTCCTACTCTTTTACCTTGAAAAAAAGGAAAAAAGTGGGGAAAGAGAAATAAGTGAAACAAAAATAAACAACTTACGATATTTTTTAGTATTTTTGCCATGTCAATAAGTAAATGATACTAACTATGAACATCGAGGACTTATCCATCTTTGGACTTTACAGCCAAAAGGAGAACAAAAGAAGCAAATGTATGAATTTTATGGGTAGAATTTGAGGCGTATAACAGGCTAAAATGGTTAAAGAAACATATAAAAGTCAAGTTCATGACGTAAAAAACAAGCCGCCGTTTTGGCAACTTATGCCCAAGGCTTGTTCACTCGATGCCCAAGGCTTGTTCATCTGATGCCCAAGGCTTGTTCACTCGATGCCCAAGGCTTGTTCATCCGATGCCCAAGGCTTGTGCGTCCGATGCCCGTCCGTTGCTCTGTAAGCAGTCTCCGTTACAAAGTACGGCAGACTGAGCGCAAAGGATATGTTTGGTGTAAACGACAAGAAGATGAAACTTGAGCAGGCTAAGTTGCAACTTGATGAGCTGCAGAAGAATACCTCCCACATCGAAGCAAGAAACAGGGAGATTAAAGCCGATTTTGAAAAAACAGCTGTTTCATACCAGCAACAGATGATCAATAAAATTTGGGCACAGGCTGGCATGAAGGCGTTGGCTGAGATAGCAGACATCTATCCACGTATGACGAGCATTCACGACAGCAGCCTATTTGACGATAGCTTTGCAATGGACTTCATCACTCATGGTGACAAAATCATCTATTGTGCCATGTACTTGTATGTCGGTTACGTCGAAACGAGCAACGCCGAAAGCCCCACGCCAGTGTAAGTATATAGAAAGCACTCTTGACAACGAACAATAGAATTGTCCGAAGCCAATGAGGGCTGTATATAATACACCTCATGAGGCGTTCCCGTTGCTTTGTTCTTGACCAGCAGTTGAGAGTTTGCGAAGTTCTTACACTGTCAAAACCAAAGCGTACAGTTACGCCTTATATGTATATATGTCTGCCCAACCTCTGCCCATCGGGGCTTCCGGTATGGGTATAGACGTTACAAAGATAACACTTTTATCTTGGAAACCACTTGGTTTGGCTGGTAAAGTATGATTTTAAGGCTCGATTTAACATTATTAAATATAAATATGTCAAGAAAATCCCCTTTCGTATGATTTTTCTTGCAAAAAAGTTTGTATTATCAATGATTATTTGTATTTTTGCAGCGTTAGTTCCAGCCGAGCCTCTTTACAATGCTTAAATAGGCTGGGCTTTTTTGTTTATAAGCTATGACAAAGAGAAATTTTGGAAAAGATTACAAGACTCCACGAGAACTTGTAACCTTATTGGAAAATCGTGGATTGATAATCAATGATAGGCAAAAGGCTCAATTGTATTTGGAGAGCATTGGCTATTATCGATTGTCTGCGTATATGCATCCTTTGTTGAAGACTCCAAAGATTCTTCATCTGTATAAGGAAGGTGCTACATTTAACAAAGTGATGATGCTTTATCGCTTTGACAAAAAGTTGCGCTTACTCCTTTTTAACGAGATTGAGAAGATCGAAATTGCTGTAAGAGAAGCCGTAATGAATATGACGGCTGAACGGACTGGTGATATATATTGGCTTACAAATTCTGCACATTTTCGTGATCAGTCCATTTTCGTCAATAGTATGGCAATGTTGTCGAAGGAGTATGAACGTTCTACTGAAGACTTTATAGAACACTTCAAAAGAACATATACAGAACCTTTTCCACCAGCATGGATTCTTGGTGAACTTCTCCCAATGGGTAGCGTGAATATGTACTACAGGAACTTGAAAGATAAAGGACTCAAAAAGCAGATCGCCAAGCGTTTCTGCCTTCATGCTCCAGTGTTTGAGTCTTGGCTTTCTGTGCTTACGCTTACTCGCAACGCTTGTTGTCATCACGCTCGTGTTTGGAACAAAGTCAACAAGATTATTCCAAATGATATGAGAGGCATGACTCGTCCTTGGATTACTATTCCTGCGGACAAGCGAAGAATCTATTATAACATGTGCATCATCAAGTATTTCCTTGACATCATCTCTCCCAACAATGACATGCTTGACAAAATGCACAATTTGTTCAGCAAGTTTCCAGAGATAGACCTGGCAGCTCTTGGATTCCCTGTTGGTTGGGAACAAGAACCGCTATGGATACAGGCAAACAACTAAATGCAAATGAGCTTATTGCCAAGCTTCAAGAATTAGAGAAAGAAAATGCCAGGTTAAGAAAAATTCTTGATGTGCATGGAATACCATACATTGTAACCGAGCCTAATGTCACAACGAAAGAAAGCCTACAAGCCATATTCCATACAGATTCAAAGCTGAGTCTACAGGACAAGGTTGCGCTATTTCGTAGTGTTTTTCAAGGTCGTGATGATATCTTTGCCAAGCGTTGGTACAGTAGTACGACTCAAAAGTCAGGCTACCAACCTGTATGCACGAGGGAATGGAATCGTGAATTTTGCGACAAGCGAAAGTACAAATGTGCGGATTGTCCCAACAGGCAATTCGCTCCTTTGGCATACAACGACTTTTTCAATCATCTTGCAGGAAAGGATGCATGGGGACGTGATGTTATAGGACTTTATCCAATACGAAAGGACAACACTTGCAGTTTCCTTTGTACAGACTTTGATGACAAGAGTTGCGAGCATGGTTACAAGAATGATGTACTTGCCTTTGTAAATGTTTGCAAAACTTGGAATGTACCTTGCTACATCGAACGCTCACGTTCTGGCAATGGTGCTCACGTATGGATTTTCTTTGAAACACCAGTAACTGCTTTCAAGACACGCAAGTTGGGAAATGCCATTCTTACAGAGGCGATGAGTTGTGATGCTCACCTGTCTTTCAAGTCATACGACCGTTTCTTTCCAAACCAAGACACCTTGCCTGAAGGAGGACTAGGCAATCTTGTAGCCTTGCCATTGCAAGGTATGGCTCGACGCAAAGGAAACAGCGTGTTCGTTGATGAAGACTTCAATGCGTATGCCGACCAATGGGAAATGTTGTCGCAAATCCATAAGCTATCAGAGGTAGAACTTGATTTGTTATTACAGCTGCATGCAATGCCAACATTAGGAGAACTATCAAAGACCTGTGAGGAGAAACCTTGGGAGACTCCTCATATGGATGCTGCGCAATCTGAAGACTATCCAAAACAAATCGTTCTGACAAGAGCGAATATGCTTTATGTCCCTTTAGCAAGCCTATCTGCCAAATGTGTGAATATATTCAAACGCATAGCAGCTTTCCGTAATCCGGAGTTTTATGAGAAGCAAGGTATGCGCCTTTCTACCTATAATATCCCTCGCATCATTTCATGTTCGGAAATGACAGATGATTATCTTGCCCTTCCTCGTGGGTGTGAAGATGCTGTTTGTGGTATTCTAACACAACATGGAGTAAAGGTAGTGATCTCAGACAAAACAAATCATGGGCATAATATCAATGTTACATTCAGAGGATCTCTTCGGGAAGAACAGCAAAATGCAATGGAAGCTTTTTCTGGGCATAATATAGGAACATTATCAGCAACAACAGCGTTTGGAAAGACTGTGTTTGCCATCGGAATGCTTGCAAGGAGAAAGGTGAACACCTTAATTCTTGTTCATAACAAGGCATTGCTGGAACAATGGAAAGAACGGTTGGAAACTTTCCTCAAGATAGATGAGATCGTTGAAGAGCCTGCAGCCAAACGAGGAAGGAAAAAGAATTCTTCGGTCATTGGTTGTTTATATGCAGGCAAGAACACGTTGCATGGCATCATTGATATAGCTTTGATACAATCTTGTTTGAGCGATGGTGAAGCGAAGCCTTTTGTCAAGGATTACGGTATGGTGATAGTAGATGAATGTCATCATGTATCCTCTGTCAGCTTCGAGCAAGTGCTTCGACAAGTAACAGCTACATACGTATATGGTTTGACAGCAACTCCTATCAGAAAGGATGGGCATCAACCTATTATTTTCATGCAATGCGGAAAGATAAGATTCACAGCTGATGCCAAGAGCCAAATGGAAAATCAAACATTTAAACGTTTGTTGATTCCAAGGTTTACATCATTCCGAAACATTTCGTCAGATAGCAAGACTTACGTTCAGGTTACACAAGACTTGTCCGAAGATAAGGTTAGGAATGAGTTCATCGTAGAAGATGTAAGAATTGCCATTCAAGAAGGTCGTACCCCATTGGTATTAACCACTCGTACTGCTCATGTCAAGGCGTTGGCACAAATGCTTATTCCATTTGCAGACCATGTTATTCAACTCATTGGAGCTGATTCTGCTAAAGAAAAGCGTCTTGCATTACAAAATCTACAATCAATGCCCACATCAGAATCACTTGTGATTGTGGCTACAGGAAAGTATGTAGGAGAAGGCTTTGATTATCCTCGCCTTGATACACTGTTACTTACTATGCCTATAGCTTGGAAAGGAAATGTGGAGCAATATGCTGGGCGTTTGCATAGGGAATACGCAGGAAAGAACGAAGTGCGTATTTATGATTATGTGGATGTTCATGTCACACTTTGTGACTCTATGTATCGTAAACGGCTGAAAGGGTATTTAAGAGCAGGATACGGAAAGTATGTGACATCATCCACACTTGACAAAAATCCCCAAGAGCTGATATACGAACGAAACAATTACGAAGCGACATTTCGGAATGATTTGGCAAAAGCCCAGTACTCTGTCATCATCGCAGTCCCAAAAGTAAAGTTCAAATACAAGCCAGTTATCATGTCAACACTTGCAAACATTATTCATAATGGCGTTACTGTGGCTGTACATATCAAAGAGGAAGGGGTTAATGAGATAGAACTTAAAAATACAGGAATGGATGTGGTGTGCAACAAGGAACAAACTCTTCAATGCGCCATCATTGACAAATCTATTGTCTGGTATGGGAACATAAACTTCTTTGGTTACAATTCGGAAACAAACAATGTTATGCGAATCGCTGACCACAAAATAGCCAACGAAATGATAGAAATACTATACTCAGACACTGGAAATGATGTAAATGGAGGTTAAATACGTTAAATCTTCACTTTTTTGTATCTACACAGAATCCACACTGTCACTTTTCTATCGTTTAGAGCGTATGATGCTGATAATCAACTAATAATAGATACAAAGGCTAAGACAATAAAGCCCGGCAAGAAGTCTTTCCTGCCGGGCTTTTTGTCAGTGCGACTTATTGATGATGGCTATCTTTTACAGCAATTCTGGAAGCTGGAAAAGCTTCACGCTGTTGCTGCCCTTGATGAGGATGTAGTGGTCGTGAGGCTGTGCTTCCTTGATGGCAGCCTTTACCTCTTCTACATCATGGAACTTGCGGTACTGGCAAGGGATATTCTGGAACTCGTCACCTACCAGCCAGACATTCTCCAAGCCGGCAGCCTGTAGTTGATCAACTACCTTCTTGTGCTCCTCGTGACTTTCCTCGCCAAGTTCGCCCATCTGTCCGAGAATCGCCATTTTGTTAGGTACGTCCATTAAGCGGAAATTCTCGATGGCAGCTGCCATGCTCGAAGGGTTGGCATTGTAGGCATCCACCACCAGCTTGTTGTGCGCCGTCTCTTCCAACTGTGAACGGTTATTGCTTGGGATGTAATTTCCCAGAGCATGATCTATCTGTTGAGGCTTCACGTCGAAATGAAGACCGATGGTGATGGCGGCAAGCATATTGTCGATATTGTAAGAGCCGATGAGATGAGTCTGAACCTCATGCCAGTCGAAACTCTCGGTGCGCCAGCGGAACTTCAGAAAAGGAGCGCAAGAGATAACCTCGCCCCAAACATCGCAGCTGTCTTCCTTGCCGTAGGTGATGAGTCGGTTGATGTTGCGCTGGTCTGCCATCTCCATCAGATGCTCATTGTCGGCATTGATGAATACCAAAGCATCGCTGGCAGCAAGGAAGTCGTAAAGTTCGCCCTTGGTCTTCTTCACTCCCTCAAAACTGCCGAAGCCCTGCAGGTGGGCACGGCCTACGTTGGTAATCATGCCGCAGGTAGGTTCTACATATTCTACGAGTTTCTTGATGTCGCCAGGATGGGAAGCCCCCATTTCTACGACGGCAATCTCGTGCTCTGGGGCAAGACGGAAGAGTGTCTTAGGTACGCCCACGTCATTGTTGAAGTTGCCCTGTGTGAACATCACGTTGTATTTCTCACCGAGCACGGCAGAGACCAGTTCCTTGGTCGTGGTCTTACCATTGGTTCCCGTGATTCCCACTACAGGAATATTGAAGTGTCGACGATGCTCACGGGCCAGTTCCTTGAAGGTGGTGAGACAATCCTCTACAAGGATGAATCGCTCATTGCTCTCCTGGGCATACTCTTTTTCGTCTACTATTGCATAGGCACAGCCTTTCTCCAAGGCCATGGCGGCAAACTTGTTGCCGTCGAACGAGGCACCCTTTAAAGCCAGGAAGATACTGCCCTCAGGACAGTCGCGGCTGTCGGTGGTAATCACCGGGTGCTTTTGGTAAATCTGATAGAGTTCTGAAATATCCATAGTTTATAACTATTGTTTTGACTGCAAAAGTACTTTAAATCGTGGACATATCAAACAATTTTCTTAAAAAAGCACGTTTTCTCGATAATTCTTTCTATTTTTGCAGAGATATTCTGCTGTCGAAGTCCTCTTTGCGCATGGGATTACGGAAGTGCTTGGGGTGTTTGGGCAGTAGAGCTTAAAAAGAAAGAACAAATGGAAAAATAACCTCGATGGAATATACAATAAATATTAAAGGTCGCCTCATGGATTTGGGAACCCCGCAGGTGATGGGTATTCTGAATGTCACCCCTGACAGTTTCTATTCGGGCAGTCGCAAGCAGACAGAAGAGGAAATAGCCAATAGGGCAAACCAGATAATCGCAGAAGGTGGAAGCATCATCGATGTGGGAGCCTTCTCTACACGTCCCGGTGCCGATGAGGTGTCGGAAGAAGAGGAAGGGCGCCGCCTGAAATTTGCTCTCGATATAGTACGTCGTGAGCAACCCGATGTAGCCATTTCGGTAGATACTTATCGCCCAACCTTGGCACGCAAGTGCATAGAGGAATGGGGGGCCGATATCATCAATGACGTGTCAGAAGGTGGTATTACCGGTATAGCCAATGTGCCCTTGCAGCGGCAAGAGACTGAATGTCCGGAGATGTTTCGTGTGGTGGGCGAGCTGAAGGTACCTTATATATTAATGTCTGTGCAGCCCACGCTTGCCATGATGATGAAGGGCTTTGCCCGTGAGGTGCAGCAACTTCGCGATTTAGGAGCCAAGGATATCATTCTCGACCCAGGCTTTGGATTTGGTAAGGACCTTGCTCAGAACTATCAGATTTTTGCAGAGATGGAGAAGCTGAACGTCATGGAACTGCCCGTCCTCGTAGGCATATCCCGTAAGAGTATGATATACAAGTTGCTGGGAGGCGATGCCACAACCTCGCTCAACGGCACGTCGGTGCTCGACACTGTAGCCCTGATGAAGGGAACTTCTATTCTGCGTGTTCACGATGTGAAGGAAGCCGTAGAGGCAGTGAGAATCGTGGAAGCCATGAACAGGAAGGGGTGAAGTCGGGGATGTTGGACTTTCCGTCAAACTTCATTAAACGTCAAAACAAAACCAATGTATGATTGAATTTGGAATAAAAGATGCGCTCGACATATTCTTGGTAGCCTCGTTGCTCTTCTATGTCTATCGCTTGATGAAGGAGTCGCGCTCCCTCAATATCTTTGTGGGCATCATGCTCTTTGTGCTAATCTGGCTTTTTGTGAGTCAGGTGTTGGAAATGCGTCTGTTGGGATCTATTCTCGACAAGTTGGTGAGTGTGGGAGTCATTGCCCTCATCGTCATCTTTCAGGAAGACATCCGTAGGTTCCTTTATGAGATAGGCTCTCAGAAAGGCATGCGCAGGTTTGTGCGCTTCTTCCGTTCCAATAAGGACGATGCCCGTGAGGTCGACAAGGAGACCATCATGCCCATCGTGATGGCCTGTATGAGTATGTCGAAGAAATACGTGGGAGCCTTGCTCGTTATCGAACGTGGCGTGCCGCTGAAAGACATCATGGATACTGGCGAGGAGATAGACGCGAAAATCAATCAGCGTCTCATCGAAAACATATTCTTCAAGAACTCGCCTCTTCACGATGGTGCCATGGTTATCTCTAACAGGCGCATCATGTCGGCGGGCTGTATACTTCCTGTAAGCCATAACCTTGATATTCCTAAGGAGTTGGGGTTGCGCCACCGTGCTGCCCTTGGTATTTCTCAGAGCAGTGATGCCATAGCTGTCATCGTGTCGGAAGAAACCGGCCGCATCAGTGTAGCCATTAAGGGTGAGTTCCGGTTGCGCCTTTCTGCAGAAGAACTGGAGAGTATTTTGACTCAAGAGATGATGTAATTGTGTGAAGAGTGAAGCACGTAAACCTTTACGCTACAGAATATCTTCGGTTTTAGCTTTTTTTACACAATTTAATAAGGGTTATTTAAAAGAAAATATGTACTTTTGCAAAGTCGATATGGCAAAAAGACGAATTTCCAAATGAGCCAGCCTAACATACCGACAAATCTACTAATGACAACAAATATTTAAACTATAAAAATAAAATGGACTTATTACAGCAAATTGTAGCTCGCGCTAAAGCAGACAAGCAGCGCATCGTGCTCCCTGAAGCAGAAGAGGAGCGTACATTGAAAGCAGCCGATAAAGTTTTGGCTGATGACATTGCAGACATCATCCTCATCGGTAACCCTGCCAACATTAAGAACCTTGCAGCACAGTGGGGTCTTAATAACATCGACAAGGCTACTATTGTTGATCCGGAAAACAATCCTAAGGCTGAGGAGTATGCAGAGAAGCTCGCTGAACTTCGCAAGAAGAAGGGCATGACAGTAGAGCAGGCCCGTGAGCTCGTAACCAAGAACAACCTCTATCTCGGTTGTATGATTATCAAGACCGAGGGTGCTGATGGTCAGATTTCAGGTGCATTGAGTACAACTGGTGACACCTTGCGTCCTGCTCTTCAGATTATCAAGTGCTCTCCAGGTATTACCTGTGTCAGTGGTGCCATGTTGCTCATCTCAGACCAGAAGCAGTATGGTCAGGATGGCGTAGTGGTGATGGGTGACGTTGCTGTAACTCCAAACCCTACAGCAGACCAGCTTGCTCAGATTGCCTATACAACAGCTCATACAGCTCAGTCAGTAGCTGGTATTGCTGATCCTCAGATTGCCATGTTGAGCTTCTCAACCAAGGGCAGCGCCAAGGATGCCATCAACAAGGAGACTGGTAAGAGCGTATATATTATAGATAAGGTGAAGGATGCAGTTGCTATCGCTAAGGAGAAGTTCCCGGAGCTTCATCTCGATGGTGAGCTTCAGGCCGACGCAGCCCTCGTTCCTGAGGTAGCAGCCAAGAAGGCTCCAGGTTCTGATGTAGCTGGTAAGGCTAATGTATTGGTAGTTCCTAACCTCGAGGTTGGTAACATCGGTTATAAGCTCGTCCAGCGTTTGGGCGGTGCTATTGCCATTGGTCCTATCCTTCAGGGTATCGCACGCCCCGTAAACGACCTTTCTCGTGGTTGTTCAGTAGACGATATCTACTATATGGTAGCTATCACTGCTTGCCAGGCACAGGATGCAAAGAAGGCTTAATAAGTGAAGAGTGAAGAACGAAGAGTAAAGAATCCGATGCCCTTCGTTCTTCAAATAAATATTAAACATTAAAAAGTAAACATTACAATGAAAGTATTGGTTCTGAACTGTGGTAGTTCATCTATTAAGTACAAGTTATATAACATGGATGATGAGTCAGTTTTGGCTCAGGGTGGTGTAGAGCGTATCGGTCTCGACAACGCATTCATCAAGGTGACATTGCCAAACGGTGAGAAAAAGCAGATTATGCACGACATGCCCGATCATAAAGAGGGCGTCAATTTTGTATTCAAGTGCTTGCTTGATCCAGAGATTGGCGCCATCAAGGACCTGAAGGAAATCGATGCTGTTGGACACCGTGTCGTACAGGGTGGTGACAAGTTCAATGCGAGTGTTGTCGTAGACAAGAGTGTAGAGGACGGAATTGAGGAACTTTGCGACCTCGCTCCTGTTCATAACGCAGGTCACCTCAAAGGTATCCGTGCCGTAGATGCTTTGATGCCTGGTACTCCTCAGGTATGTGTCTTTGACAATGCATTCCATAGTACCATGCCTGACTACGCTTATCTTTATGCCATTCCTTACGAGTTGTACGAGAAGTATCACGTTCGTCGCTATGGTTTCCATGGTACATCACACCGCTATGTATCCAAGCGTGTATGCGAGATTCTTGGTCTCGATCAGAACAATTCTAAGATCATCACTTGCCACATTGGTAATGGTGGTTCTATCGCTGCTGTATTGAACGGCAAGGTAATGGATACTTCTATGGGCTTGACTCCATTGGCTGGTCTGATGATGGGTTCACGTAGTGGTGACATTGATGCTTCTGCTGTTACCTACCTGATGGACAAGTTGAATATGAAGCCCCAGGAAATGGCCGACTTCCTGAACAAGAAGAGTGGTGTGCTCGGTATCACAGGCATTTCTTCGGATATGCGTGATATAGAGAAGGCTGCCAACGAGGGCAACGAGAAAGCACTTCTGGCACTCCGCATGTACGAGTATCGCATCAAGAAGTACATTGGTGCTTACGCTGCTGCTATGGGTGGTGTTGATGCCATCGTATTTACAGCAGGTGTAGGTGAGAACCAGACCGATCTTCGTGAGAATTCTTGCAAGGGCCTCGAGTTCTTGGGCATCAAGATCAACAAAGAAGTTAACGATACCATCCACGGCAAGGAGGCTGTTATTTCTACCGACGACAGTAAGGTGAAGGTAGTAGTAGTTCCTACTGATGAGGAAATTGTTATCGCCCGCGATACAATGGAATTGGTAAAGTAAGAATATAAGTAAAGAGTAAAGAGTGAAGAACGAAGAGTGAAGAATCATACAGCCTGTAAGGCAACAATGGATTTGAATCCTTCTCTCTTCACTCTTTTCGCTTTATTTCTGCACTTTTACTCCGTTCCCTTACGCACCTTTTAATATATAAAATTCTATCAACATGAAAACAAAGATTGTTACATTCGGCGAAATTATGATCAGGCTTTCCAAACCTGGTTACCAACGCTTGTTTCAGGGACGCAATTTTGAAGGAAACTATGGCGGCAGTGAAGCTAACGCTGCGGTGTCCTTAGCCTTTATGGGCGATAATGTGGAGTATGTTACCCGTGTGCCTTATGGTCCTTTGGGTGATGCTGCTCTTATGCATCTTCGCGAATATAATCTCAATGTTTCTCATGTTGTGAAAGGAGGTGACCGTCTTGGTACCTACTATTTCGAGGAAGCTGTGGCCATGCGCAACTCCCGTGTTGTGTACGACCGCAAGGACTCTTCTTTCTATACCCTCAAGCGCGGAATGATCAAATGGGACAAGGTGCTTGAAGATGCAGGCATCTTCCACTGCTCAGGAATTACCTGTGCCATCAGCCGCGATGCCATGGAAACAACGATGGACGCCATCGAACTGGCTGTAAAGAAAGGACTCACCATCTCTTGTGATATCAATTATCGTAAGAATCTCTGGGGCTATGGACTCCAGCCTCGCGATGTGCTCTATCGCATGATGCAGTATAGCGACATTATCTTCGGCGATCAGAACGAGTGGGAGGTAGCCAGTGGCGAGAGGCATATACCTTTCGAGGCTTTGGATGCTGATTACGAGATGGACAGAGAGGCTTATCTTGCTTATTTCCGCCGTATGCACCAGTTCTTCCCTAAGTGCAAGAAAATGGTAATGGCTGTAAGAAACCAGATAGCCAGCAGTCATCACACCCTTACTGGTGTGCTCTATGACACACAGACAGACACCCTTTACACCACAAAGATTTACGACATACAGCCCATCATAGATCCTATGGGAGTAGGCGATGCTTTCATTGCAGCTTATCTGCATGCCAACCTCAAGTGGGCAAATGACAATCAGAAATGTCTCGATTTCTCGCTCTCAGCAAGTGCACTGAAGAACACGGTACCTGGCGACCAGAATCTGGTAAGCGAAGAAGAGATTATAGTCAACATGACATCGTCGGGCGGGCGCATACAGAGATAACCCTCTCCGACATGAATAACTTGAAAACACATCGGAAACAATCTACGAAACAAACAAAACTAATCTATTTAAGGTGATGATATCAACAAACAAACCTGCTTTCAGATGCAGTGACGAAACCTTTAATGAAATATGGAGAGTGTGTGAGCGCTCAGTATGGCAGCATCCCGGTCAAGATCCTGTCACAGCCCATGCGGACTCCATGGCCGACCATACCTTTTATTGGTTTCTAAGCATATATGAACATTATCTATACACGGGCAACGAGCGCTGTGTACGTAAGGCTTATCCTCGTATGCGAAAGTTTATAAACTATTGTCTTTCTCATACCGACTCCAATGGGATGATTCAGATAAAGTCAGACGATCAAGTCTTTGTCGACTGGTTGCCTGAGAATAGAGATAGGAGAGGCTTGCGGTCTTTCGAGCAAATCCTCTACTGCAAGAGTTTGGAAGATATGGCGCAGTGTGCCCATTTGTTGGGAAGGAAAGCCGATGAGGAACGTTATTTCGCACATTTCACCCGTCTGCGTAAGCAGATTCTGCCTTCTTTCTGGAACGAGAAACGACAGGCTTTGGTTCATCGTGTTGTCGATGGACGACGTAGCAGGCTTATTACCCGTCACTCCAATGTCTTTGCTATTTTCTTCGATTACTTTACCGAAGCTCAGAAGCAGGAGGTGGCATCGACTGTTATCAACAATCCTTCCGTCAAGCCTTTCACATCGCCTTTTATGCAGTTCTATGAGTTGGCTGCCCTTTGCTCGTTGGGTAACCTGTCGCAGGTACTTGAGCGAATCAGGAAGCAATGGAATAGTAGTCTCCTCAAGGTCCAACTGTCATCGCCAGAGGCTGAGGTCGATGAGAAACTGTGTTATGCCTGGGGTATTTGTTTCCTCTATCTTTTTGGCAGGTATTTCTTGGGTGTCAAGCCTGTGAAACCAGGTTATGAGGAGTTCGAGATACGTCCCGAATTGGGAGGTTTGGAGTTTATAGAGGGAAAGGTTCCTTTACCAAAGGGTGAGATCTCGGTTTATAGAAATGCTGACCTGATACGCATTCAGGCGTCATCGGGAAGTGGCTATTTGTATTTCTCTTCCTCCCTTCCTCCCAAAGCAAGCCGGGGAGAGATAGAAAAGTTTATCGGTAAGAACCAATATCGTCTCTGGATAGATGCAGGCGATGAGGTTGGTGTCACATTTACTCAGTCTCCATCTTCTAAAACGACCTAAGAACTAATCACTTTTACTATCTGTTTTCTGATATTTGAATGTATTCAATTATCTCTTTGTGGTTCAGAAAGGCAATAGATTGATTATAGATAAGAAAGAAAACAAATAGCCGCTATCAATAATAAAAAGATAAAAGGGTAAAAAAGAATAAACTACATACATCATATACAAAGGAAAGTCAGCCTTATGGCTGACTTTCTCCTTCTACATATTCTTCCATAAACATGTGTTCACCATCGAATACGGCATAGGTGAACTGCCATATCCAATCGCCCAATATCATCAGGCGTGTTTTCTTGCTCAGCATCAGGTCGAGCTCTATGTGGCGATGACCGAACATAAAATAGTCGATATTGGTGTGATGCTGCATGTATTGCTTGGCATATTTTACCAAGTATTCCTTGTTCTCGCCGAGATAAGGCATCTCCTTACCATCCTTTCTCTTCAGTCGGCTGTGTTTGGCCCAGTTGAGTCCCAATGCCATTCCCCAGCGTGGATGTATGGCGTTGAGCAATATCTGACAGGTGCGGTTGTGGAACATCTTGCGCAGCAGCTTGAACTTATGGTCTGGGTCGCCCAGACCGTCACCATGAGCAAGGAAGAAGACCTTGCCATAGATCTCAGTTGTAGTAGCCCTGCGGTGTAAAGTCACGCCACACTCTTCTTCCAGGTAGCCGTAAGTCCATAGGTCATGGTTTCCTGTGAAGAAGTGTACCTCTACGCCCATATCAGTCAACTCAGACAGTTTTCCCAAGAAACGGGTGTAGCCTTTGGGTACAACATATTTGTATTCGTCCCAGAAGTCGAACATGTCTCCCAGCAGATATACTGCCGATGCTTTGTTCTTGATGCTGTCGAGGAAACGCACTAAGCGCCTTTCCTGCATGCGTCCGTGCTCAATGGCAAGCGAGCCAAGGTGAGCATCCGAAAGAAAATATACATTCTTCATAGCCATGTCTTGTTGATGGTTGAAAAAAGGTTGTAAGCTGGAACTTATTCGAAGCCTAACTCTACGCGGGCTTCTTCGCTCATCATGCTTTGGTCCCAGGCCGGTTCAAACACCAGGTTTACATTGGTGGATTTGACACCCTCCACACTGTCTACCTTTGTGCGTACGTCTTCCAGTATGAAGTCGGCGGCAGGGCATGAGGGTGCTGTAAACGTCATGTCGAGGTCTACGTTGCCGTCATCCTTCACGTCTATTTTGTATATCATTCCCAAGTCCCAGATGTTGACAGGAATTTCTGGGTCGTATACGGTTTTGAGCACGTCAACGATTCTTTCTTCTATCTTTGTCTTTTCTTCTTGTGTCATTTCTTGTTGTCTTGATGTTGTTTTATATCTTGTATAACAATAATGCAAAGATACGACAAATCGAAGACAATACAAAATAAAACGATTTATTTTTGTCGCCGACTGCGAAAAGTTTGTTGGGAAAAGAGATTTTGTACGAAAGACTCCTTTAAGGTCTGGGGCGTATGAAAAAGCTATAGTCTACCCTTGTCGTGATAGGAATAGTAATGTCCGTCGGTTACGATGATGTGGTCCATAAAGAAGAGGCGCATTACATCGCATGCCTTCTTTACATTGAGGGTAAGCTGGTCGTCCTGCTTGCTTGGGGTGGGGTTGTTGCTTGGATGATTGTGGCACAAGGCGATGATAGTAGCGTTGTTGAGCAAAGCTTTCTTGATGATGAGCCTTACGTCTACCGCTGTCTCTGTGATGCCTCCATGTGACAGAGGCTCAGCCTTGATGAGTTTGAAATTCTGGTTCATCATCAGAACCCATGCTTCCTCCACGTCGAGGTCTTGCATACGAGGTAGCATATAGTTGTACACAGCCAATGAGGAACCTAAGTCAGGACGTATTCCCAATTTCTCAACAGAGCGTCGTTTGCCCAGTTCGCAAGCAGCCATGATGGTGATAGCCTTGGCTGGTCCCATGCCTTTGTATTCGGTCAGTTCGCGTATGGTTTTCTTGCCTAATGTGTTCAGGTTGTTGTCGCAGTTGCTCATGATTCGTTTCATAAGGTCTACAGCGCTCTCGTCTCTCGATCCGGAACCGATCAGTATGGCAAGAAGTTCGGCATTGGAAAGCGCTGAAGCTCCCAGTCGCTCCAATTTCTCGCGCGGCTTGTCTTCTTCTGCCCATTGGGATATAGAAAGTTTCTCACTCATAAGTGGTGTTTTTTTAGGTTTTTAGAATGGAGAAGTAAAAATGAGGATTGGCTTCCCCTTCGTTTTTACTGACTCTGTAATTCTCGAATTCTTGAATTCTTGATACTTACTTCTAATTCTTGATACTTACTTATAGAAAGTCTTGTTGTAGGCGCTGAACTCGCTTTTGCCCAATACGCATCTCTTCCACCAGGCAGAGAGGAAACCACATCCATAACCTAAGAGCTGAGTAAAGGCGGCTCGGATGCTGAGCAGACCTATCTTCAGACTTTTGTTTTCTCGCGTGCTGTCGATGCAAAGCGCTACAGAGTAGATTACGATGCATGCGAGACCGATGAGTCCCAACAAGGTGATGGCTTGCCCCAAGATGGGGAAGGTGTGCTCTGTACCAAGCAGATAGGGCAGGACGGCAAAGAATAGCAACAGACACGTGCCTATAACTCCCAGGGTGAATACCATAGGAAGCAGGTGTACCAACTTCAGACTTTCGGGATATTTCTTATAGAGATTGATGCGGGCAATACCGCTATTGTAGACTTGTCGCCAGAACTTGCGGAAGTCTGTGCGTCGTTTGTGCCATACCCATGCTTCAGGAAATAACCGGCACTTGCAGCCTGCCTTGAAGATGCGGATAGAGAAATCGATGTCCTCACCAAAGCGCATGGCAGAGAAACCTTCCAACTTCAGGTATATGTCCTTGCGTATGCCCATGTTGAAAGAACGTGGGTAAAACTTGTCCATCTTCTTCTTTCCGCCGCGAATGCCGCCTGTAGTGAAGAAGGATGTCATGGAGTAAGAGATGGCTTTCTGAGTGTCTGTAAATGATGAGTGTGCCTTGTCGGGTCCGCCAAAGGCATCGGCAGGCTCACGGCTCAACTCGTCACTTACAGCCTTGAGATATCCTGATGGCAAAACCACATCGCTGTCGAGAATCAGTAGATATTCACCAGATGCTCTTTCAGCTCCATAATTTCGGCTTTGCCCAGGACCAGAGTTTTGTTTATAATAATAATGTATGTCCATCTTGTCCTCGTAGCGCTTGCAAACATCTTCGCAAGGTGTTTGCGAACCGTCCTCTACAATAACAACCTCAAAATCTTTCTCCTCCTGTGAGGCGAGACTGTTGAGAAGCTCGTCAACTTCGTCAGGACGATTGAATACAGGGACAATGATGGAATACTTCATACTATAATCGTCTTTATATAAAATAGGTGTAACCCCAAGGATTACTCGCTTACACGACCGAGATAGCTGCCGTCACGGGTATCGATCTGAACGGTCTCGCCTTCGTTAACAAACAAAGGAACGCGAATCTCAGCACCCGACTCAAGTGTAGCAGGCTTGGTAGCGTTGGTAGCTGTGTTGCCCTTGATACCTGGCTCAGAATGAGTAATCTTCAGAGTTGTCTTAACAGGCATTTCGGCCAAGAGGATAGTGCCGTCTGATGTATCGGTTACAACCTCTACAACATCACCTTCCTTCATGTACTGACCGCCAGTAACGTTCTCCTTAGCGATTGGCACCTGCTCGAAAGTCTCCTGGTTCATGAAGATGCAACCAGTAGCGTCCTCGTAGAGATACTGATAAGGACGACGCTCTACGCGTACATCTTCCAATTTGAAACCAATCTGGAATGTGCGCTCCAATACACGACCGTCGGCAACATTCTTCAATTTGGTGTTCATAACAGTATTACCCTTACCTGGCTTTCTGTGCTGAAAGTCGATACAAACCCATACCTTGCCATCCATACGGATGCAAGTACCAATCTTAATTTCCTGTGAATTAATCATTTTGTTATGTTTGAATTTTTATATAATAATCTCAAAAACGTCTGCAAAGTTACTGCAAAAACACGAAAAAGCAAAGTAAAAATCGAAAAAAACATAAATATTTAAGCTAAATTTGGAGGTTTTCTTTGCTATTTCAGAAATATTGCGTAATTTTGCAGCCCAAAAGGGCGCATTTTGCTCTCTTTGTAGTGAATATTAATTAAAAAATAAATAAGAAAAATGAAAAGAACATTTCAGCCTCACAATCGTCGTCGCGTGAACAAGCATGGTTTCCGTGAGCGTATGGCAACAAAGAATGGTCGTCGCGTATTGGCTTCTCGCCGTGCTCATGGCCGTAAGAAGTTAACTGTTTCTGACGAGCACCACGGAAAGTAATTTCCTGGCAGAATCGTTGGAATGACGATGACATTAAAAGCAGCATTGACCAATTCTTTGCTGCTTTTTGTGTTTTTTTACCCGATTGTTTCCTTGTTTCGTATGAAATCATTATCTTTGTGCAAAATTTAAATACATGACTTCATCCGAGTTTATAAATAAGTTCAAGAGTAAGTACCTGTGGGGAAACCTTGCTGCTATGGCATTTGTGGTGGTCCTGCTGTGTGTGGGTGTCAGGTTTGGTATAGACTTTTATACTCACCATGGAGAAGCCATCTCCATTCCAGATGTAAGGCATAAGAGTTTTGCCGATGCAGAGCGTATCCTCAAAGATGCCGGTCTGCCGGTGGTGGTTTCTGATACTGGATATGTGAAGAACCTCCCTCCCGACTGCGTGCTGGAACAGATTCCGGCGCCAGGCGAGAAGGTGAAGTCGGGCCACGTGATCTATGTCACCATCAACTCGGCTCATTCGCCTGTTATCACCATCCCTGATGTTATCGACAACAGTTCCTTGCGCGAAGCCATGGCCAAGCTTACGGCTATGGGATTCAAGTTGGGATCGCCACAGTACATTCCTGGTGAGGAAGACTGGGTGTACGGCATCTTGGTAAAGGGCAGACATGTAGTGGCAGGCGACAAGGTGTCGATAGACGATGTACTCATTATACAGGTAGGAAACGGCAGACGTGATGCTGGCGATTCTGTAGAGATGGTTGACCCCATGGGTGGCAGCCATGAGCTACTGGAAGGAAGTGGTGAGACCGAAGACGAGGCTGTGGATAATTTCGAGGTTGTCCCGGGAACAGAGTCGGGCGAGCCCTCTGCGTCATCTCATTCTCACAGTCACAATCAAAACGAAGTAGTGGAGTAAATGAATATGATAGAAGATAATTATAACGACGATATAGAATTGCTGGACGAGCCGGAAGTGGTGGATGCTGGCGACGGCACGCTATACGAGCATTGGAAGATAGAGGTGGACCCCGGTCAGACACCTGTGCGTATAGACAAGTTCCTCTCCGAAAAGAATCCCTATCAGAGCCGTAACCGCATACAGAATGCTGCCGATGCAGGGTTTATTCATGTCAACGGGAAACCCGTGAAGAGTAACTATAAGGTGCGCCCCAATGATGTCATCACCCTGATGCTCGACCGTCCCAAGCACGACACCAGTATTGTGGCAGAGGATATTCCGCTGAATATTGTGTACGAGGACGATGCGCTGATGGTGGTCAACAAGGAGGCTGGCATGGTAGTTCATCCTGGTGCAGGTAACTTTACCGGTACGCTCATCAATGCAGTGGCATGGCACATGAAAGACGTGAAGGATTTCGATCCTAACGATCCAGAAGTGGGACTGGTTCATCGTATTGACAAGGATACTTCCGGACTGTTGGTAGTGGCAAAGACACCGGATGCCAAGACGGCTCTGGGAAAACAGTTCTTCAACAAGACCACCCATCGCAGCTATAATGCCCTGGTATGGGGAAACATCTTGGAGGACGAGGGACGAATCGAAGGCAATATAGGTCGTGACCCCAAGAACCGTCTTCGTATGAAGGTGTTCGATCCGGATAGTGGAATAGGCAAGACAGCCGTTACCCATTATAAGGTACTGGAACGTTTCGGCTACACCACCTTGGTGCAATGCATTCTTGAGACAGGCCGTACCCATCAGATACGTGCCCACATGAAGCATATCGGTCATCCGCTCTTCATGGATGCAACCTATGGAGGTGCCGAGATTCTTAGAGGTCAGCGCAGCAGCAGCTATAAGGCATTCATCCAGAACTGTTTCAAACTCTGTCCACGTCAGGCTCTCCATGCCAAGACATTGGGATTCGTCCATCCTTCCACAGGCAAGCAGATGGACTTTGACAGTCAGTGGCCCGATGACTTCCGACAACTGATAGAGAAGTGGAGAAACTTCATAGCAGGCTCCACACAAGATACTTTTCAAGAAAGATAACGATATAATCAATATAACAAAATGGACAACAACAAAAGAACGATAGCCATCGTATGTGGTGGCGATTCTTCTGAGCACGACGTTTCATTGCGCTCAGGTCAGGGACTCTACTCTTTCTTCGACAAAGAGCGTTACAATATTTATATAGTAGACGTCAAGGGTATCGACTGGCATGTGGCATTCGATGATGGCACAACAGCCGAGATCGACAAGAATGATTTCTCGTTTGTCAAAGACGGCAAGCGCGAGTTCTTCGATTATGCCTATATCACCATCCATGGTCAGCCTGGCGAGAATGGTGTGATGCAAGGCTATTTCGACCTGATTCACATGCCTTATTCTACCAGTGGCGTACTTGTGGAGGCAATGACCTTCGACAAGTATGTACTCAACAACTATCTGCGTGGCTTTGGCGTAAAGGTAGCCGACAGTATTTTGCTTCGTCGTGGCGAGGCTTACGATGAGGAGGCTATAGCCAAGCGCATCGGTATGCCTTGCTTTGTGAAGCCAGCAGCCGATGGCAGCAGCTTCGGCGTGTCCAAGGTAAAGGAGAGCGATCAGTTGGCTCCTGCTCTTCGTCTGGCGTTCATGGAGTCAGAAGAGGCTATGGTAGAAGCCTATATGAAGGGTGTGGAAATCTCGCAGGGCATCTACAAGACCAAGGATAAGTGCGTGGTGCTTCCGGCCACAGAGGTGGTGACAACCAACGAGTTCTTCGACTATGATGCCAAATATAACGGTCAGGTGCAGGAAATTACACCAGCCCGTCTCTCACCCGAGACTGCAGAAGAGGTGGCAAAGACCACTTCGCGCATTTACGACATTCTGCATGCCAACGGAATCATCCGCATCGACTACATCATCACCAAGGACAAGGACGGCAAGGATGTGGTCAATATGTTGGAGATCAATACCACTCCAGGTATGACCGTGACGAGCTTCATTCCTCAGCAGGTACGTGCTGCCGGACTCGACATCAAGGATGTACTGAGCGACATCGTGGAGAATCAATTTTAATAATTAATGAGGAGTTAAGGAGTTAAAGAAGTTAAGGAGTTATGACAACGGAAGGATTTAATGGTATGTAAAGATATCGTTTTAGAACATTTGTCTTAACTCCTATAACTCTTTAACTCCAATAAAATCATAAAGTTATGAAGATCCCTCAAGAATTTGATGCCATTCGACCTTGGGAGCCTGAAGACTTGCCCGAGGTGTTCGACCGCCTGTTGGCCAACGAACAGTTTAAGCAGGTGCTTGCCTATCTCTATCCGCAGGTGCCTTTCGAGATGATTGCCAAGAAACTCAAGGCGTGCAAAACCAATTTGGAGTTTCAGTTTGCTTTTGCCTACGACTTTGTAAAAGGTCTGCTTGCAAAGGTTGCTAAAGGCTACGAGATGGACTGTACGGCCATAGACTCTTCCAAGCGCTATACCTTTATCAGCAACCATCGAGATATTGTGCTCGACTCTGCCATCCTTGACGTGCTGCTGGTGGACAACAAGTTTACCACAACTTGCGAGATAGCTATTGGCGACAACCTCTTGTCGTTGCCTTGGGTCAAGGACTTGGTACGTGTGAATAAGGCTTTCATCGTAGAACGTGCACTCTCCATGCGTCAGATGCTCATGTCGAGCAAACGACTTTCCGACTATATGCACTTTGCCGTCAAGGAGAAGAACGAGAATATCTGGATAGCTCAGCGTGAGGGACGCGCCAAAGACAGCAACGACCGCACACAGAAGTCAATCCTTCAGATGATGTCGATGGGAGGTGAAGGCAGCATCATCGAACGGCTCATGCAGTTGCATCTCGTTCCGCTGTCTATCAGCTATGAGTACGATCCTTGCGACTATCTCAAGGCTAAGGAGTTTCAGCAGAAGCGCGACAATGCCGAATGGAAAAAAGGACCTACCGACGACCTGGTGAGCATGCAGACTGGTATCTTTGGCTTTAAAGGTCATGTGCACTATCATGCTGCTCCATGTCTCGACGGCTATCTTGCGCAGATGGATCCTGAGACTCCCAAGCAGGATATATATAATAAGGTGGCTACATATATCGACAAGCAGATTCATGCCAACTACATGCTCTATCCGGGCAACTATGTGGCACTCGATCTCTTAGAGGAAACTTCCGCTCATGCTGACAAGTATACCGAGGCAGAGAAGGCAACCTTCGAGCAGTATATTGCCGGTCAGTTGCAGAAGATTGATTTGCCCAACAAGGATGAGGCTTTCCTCCGTGAGCGTATGCTCACCATGTACGCCAACCCTGTGCGCAATTATCTTTTAAGTAAAGACTGAACGCATAGACGTTAGTCGTTTGATGCGATAGGACAAAAAACGCAAGTACTTTCATTGCCTGTTGAAAGTACTTGCGTTTGTTATTTTAAGTACTTGCGTTGCTCATCGCAAGTACTTTTGTTGGTATGCTCGGCATGAGTTTATTCTAATGGGTGCAAGTCCCTAACAAGCCCTAATAGCGGGAATTGTATAGCCAATAGCAAGGGTGTCCACTGCGAGGTGGAATCTGAAAGAAGCCGGCGGCAAACATCTGACCTAACGTACAGAAACTTCATATAAGGCATTTGACCATGGATGAGATTGCCAGACAAATCAAAGTCCTATAGCTATTCGGAATGGTTGTTGTAAATGAAGTGGGTATAAGATGGAAAGAATAAGCCCTTATCCGAGGAGGTCTCACAGACATGGCGATTAGTTGCCTTTACGAAAGTCATGGAGTAAAGCTTGCTGTGAGAAGTCAGCAGATGCCATAGTAGTGGAGTTCTCGATAACGCTCCATGAAGGGCAGAACCTATAAATTAAACGATAGTAATTGAAATGTACCTTATGAAGGAAAGAATGCAGAAAACATTGGCAGAAGTCAAGGGCTGTCCACAGAAGATAGGACGGAATCCGAAGGATATGTGGGAGTGCAGACCTTCATGTGGATATGTGAAGACAACATCGTGGAAGTACCATTCGACAAGGAACACCTATTGGAGCGCATCATCAGTCCCGATAACCTGCTCAAAGCCTACAAGGCAGTGCAGCGTAACAAGGGCTGTAGCGGTATCGACAAGATGTCATGTGAGCAAATGTTCCCTTGGCTCTTGGCTAACAAGGATGCCCTAATCCGTTCCTTGCTTGACGGTTCATACCGTCCGAACCCAGTAAAAAGGGTAGAGATACCCAAAGACAATGGCAAGATGCGCCTGTTGGGCATTCCCACGGTCATAGACCGTCTGGTTCAACAAGCCATCAACCAAACCCTAACTCCCATCTATGAGCGTCAATTCTCTCCAAGAAGCTACGGCTTCCGTCCGAGAAGAGGCTGCCATGATGCCCTAAGAGGTGCTCAGAAAATAATCGATGATGGCTACATTTATGTAGTTGACCTCGACTTGGAGCGTTTCTTCTACACAGTGAGCCACAGTAAACTCATAGAAATCCTCAGTCGCACGATAAAGGATGGCAGGGCGATAAGCCTTATTCACAAATATCTCCGCAGTGGTGTGATGAACAAAGGTATGTTCGAGGCAAGTGAGGAAGGCACTCCCCAAGGAGGACCGTTAAGTCCGCTCTTGAGCAACATCATGCTCAACGAGTTGGACAAAGAACTCACTCGCCGAGGTCTCCCTTTTGTCCGCTATGCCGATGACTCGATGATATTTTGTAAGTCCAAGCGTGCAGCCAAGCGCGTGAAGGAATCTGTAACCCGATTCATCGAAGGAAAACTTCATCTGAAGGTGAACAGGGACAAGACAGTTGTGTCCTATGTGCAAGGTATGAAATACCTTGGTTACTCCTTTTATGTAATGAAAGGCAAATGCCAACTCACGGTACACCCAAAAGCCAAATCCAAGATGAAAGCCAAACTCAAGGAGTTGACTTCCCGAAGCAATGGTTGGGGATATGCCAAGAGGAAGCAAAAACTTGAAGAGTACATAAGGGGGTGGGTAGGTTACTATCACCTTGCCAACATGAAACGTTTCCTCATGGAAACTGACGAGTGGCTAAGGCGACGGCTACGCATGTGTATATGGAAGTCGTGGAAGAGGGTGAAAACGAGAATTGCCAACTTGATAAAGTGTGGTATTGATAAATACCAAGCTTACTTGTGGGGCAATAGTCGTCTGGGTTATTGGCGCATAGCTGGCAGTTATATACTAGTCATAGGAACCGCCGTATGCGGAACCGCACGTACGGTGGTGTGAGAGGTCGGAAAACGAAA